>Ga0131853_10000778_pt1 | contig 57480 bp, 61 predicted proteins | sample TergutLab28metaG_FD_92764 | JGI IMG/M metagenome (GOLD analysis project Ga0131853, IMG submission 92764) | Labiotermes labralis P1 segment gut microbial communities from Petit-Saut dam, French Guiana - Lab288 P1 (version 2) (version 2) | ecosystem: Host-associated > Arthropoda: Insects >...
CACAATGCAACAAGGTACAGTCAAATGGTTTAACGCAGACAAAGGTTTTGGGTTTATCTCAAACGACGAGGGCGGCGATGATGTATTCGTACACTTCTCAGCCATCCAAACTGACGGCTTCAAGACTCTTGAAGATGGTCAAAAAGTAAGCTACGAAATCGAGCCAGACCCAAAAAACAGTGCGAAAAGCCGTGCTGTAAACGTTCAGCCTCTGTAACAACAGGCAAGGCGCCCCAGGTTATTTGCCTGGGGCGTTTTTTATTCCAGTTCCAGCGCGATTTGTAGCATAGCGTTTGTATTCATCATACCCAGTTGCCGCTGGCGGATAGAGCCGTCTGCATCGAGGAACAGTGTCAGAGGTACCGCATTCACCGCATACAGGCTCTCGGCCTCTCCCGCTATGTCATAGATAGACGCAAAGGGAAAGTCAGACGCTTCCATGAAGTCTCGCCCCAGTATCAGCTCTCGATTCCCCATCTGGGAGAGATTGACCAATAAAATCTGCACCTGATCGCCCATCTCCTCGTATAGACCCACCAGTTCATCCATGCCGAGCTTGCAAAAACTGCACCAGCTCGTCCAGAAGAAGGCGATTGTGGGGCGGTCAATGAAATCAGAAAAATACACGGCATTACCTGCTTGGTCTTCGGCGGAGAAGTCTAGAAACCCTTCGCCTAGGTCTCGTGAGCCGGAGATTTGGGGCTCTAGCTGGTTTCCGAACTGGTTATACAATAGGTACGCGCCGACAAACAATAGAATCAGTGCACAGAGTATAATAAGCACACGTTTCATAAGTTTCGCCCTCCTTGCTATCCGCTTTCCTCTATTATAGCACGGAGATGAAAAATACAAAAGCAGAAAAGAAAGGGGTACATAACTATGCCAGAATTAAAAGGAACCAGAACCGAAGCGAATCTAAAAGCCGCATTCGCCGGGGAGAGCCAAGCACGCAACAAGTACACCTATTATGCAAGTGTCGCCAAAAAAGAAGGATATGAGCAAATCTCAGCCTTTTTCTTAGAGACAGCCGAGAACGAGAAAGAGCACGCAAAACTTTGGTTCAAACGCCTGGGAGGCGTTGGCACCACCATAGAAAACCTAAAAGCCGCCGCCGAAGGCGAGAACTATGAGTGGACAGAAATGTACAAAGAGTTCGCCAAAGTCGCAAAAGAAGAAGGCTTCGACGAGATCGCCCTCCAAATGGAGCGGGTAGGCGAAGTGGAGAAACACCATGAAGAGCGTTACCTAAAACTCCTCCAAAACATCGAGTCCGGCGCAGTATTCAAGCGTGCCGAGCGTAACTACTGGATCTGCCGTAACTGCGGTTTTGTCGCAGAAAGAGAAGATGCGCCTGACCTCTGTCCGGCCTGTATCCATCCGCAAGCGTTCTTTGAGATTTGGAACGAGAATTATTAGGGATTGTTTGAAAAGAGAGAGCGGTAGCCCAGCAGGCTATCGCTCTCTCTTTTGGTTTACTTGTCTTTGTACGCAGTATGTTGATTCGGTACGTTGTAGGGTAACGATAGTCCCCTCCTTGGAGGGGTGGCCGAAGGCCGGGGTGGTTCTGCGGGAAGGTTCCAACCGTACGACCACCCCGCCGCCTACGGGCGGCACCCCTCCAAAGGTGGGGAATTAGATCATCGCGCCTAAGATAGATTCGCAGAATTCAACACCGCAACCGCCGCCCGCATACCATCCACAGCGGCAGACACAATACCCCCCGCATACCCGGCACCCTCCCCGGTGGGATAAAGCCCCGGATGGCTCACACTTGAGCCATCCGCCCCACGTAGGATGCGTACAGGACTGGAGCTCCGCGTCTCGGGACCTGTGAGGATAGCATCAGGCGTGTCAAATCCACGGAGTCGTTTGCCGAGGAGAGATAATCCCTCTCGGAGCGACTCCGCAACAAAGCCTGGCAAATAGTCCCCCGGAAGCGCCGGGACAGTTCCCGGTAAATAAGTCGGACGCACAGAGGAACCTATGCCATCCAGACGTCCGGCGTATAACTCTCTCACTGTTGCAACAGGTGCGCGATAACTGCCTGTCAGCCCATAGGCACGACCCTCGATTTCGCGTTGGAAAGCTATCCCCGCAAGAGGATGTGCCGACCCGAAGTCCGTGGGTTGCACATCGACCAGAAGCGCGCTATTGGCATTCTCCCCATCCCGGGCATGATAGCTCATCCCGTTTGTGGTAATACCTCCAGATTCAGAAGAAGCCGCCACAACATGCCCGCCGGGACACATACAAAAGGTATAAACCCCCCGCCCAGAGGATAAGCGAGCGGCAAGTTTATAGTCCGCCGCCGGTAAAAGCCCGGAATCCGCCATATCGCCATATAATGCACGATTGATGAGTCCTTGCTTATGCTCAATCCGCACACCCACGGAAAACGGCTTTTGTGCCAGTGTCACACCCCTGTCATGGAGAAGGGCAAACACATCCCGCGCACTGTGTCCGGTGGCGAGGATGATATGGTTCGTGGGAATTGTAATCGTCTCGCCCCCGTGTTCATACACCCCATGACTCACATGTCCCTCTTCCATACGGAAATCCACAAACTTCCCACGGAACAGCACACGTCCGCCCAAAGACTCAATACTCTGCCGTAATCCCCGCACAATTTCAACCAAAAAATCGGTGCCAATATGGGGCTTTGCGTCAATCAAAATCTCCTCCGGCGCGCCATGACGGTGGAATTCCCGCAGGACTTCGCCCGCAAAAAGGTCTTTGATCCCCGTGGTGAGTTTGCCATCCGAGAAGGTACCCGCACCCCCTGCGCCGAACTGGACATTGCTCTCCGGATCGAGTTCTCCTCCCGACCAGAATCGCTGTACCGCCCCTTGACGCAGGTCTACATCATCGCCCCGCTCTAACACGAGGGGTCTCGCCCCGGCACGAGCTAAAGTCAATGCCGCAAACAGTCCTGCGGGACCCGACCCCACCACAATAGGCGGATGAGGTGCATCCCAATCAGGTAATTCTTGCGGCACATACACAGGCACAAGCTGAATATTGCTATCCCGACACTTCGCAACAATCTGCGCCTCGTCCGCTGTCTCTACGCCCAGGGTAAGCACATAATGAATCGCGCTCCGCTTTCGCGCATCGAGAGATTTGCGCAAGATACGAACAGATTGGAGGTCTCCCACTTTAACCGAGAGCCCTTTTGCCGCCGCTTCACGCAGAAATGCAGGTGTGAAGTCAAGAGGTGCTTTCACATTCGCCATTCGGATCATCGAAAAGCCCCCGCTCTCTACTTCTTTTTCTTGCGTTTATCAAAAAATCCTTGTTTGCCCTGGGCGCTTTGTCCCATGCTCTCACCGAATTTTTCAAGTAGCTCTTTTTGTTCCGCATTCAGATTCCCGGGGATATCCACCACAACTGTCACAAACTGATCTCCCCGACTGCTAGAATGGAGCCGCACAATCCCTCGGCCTTTCAGGCGAAACACAGTACCGGATTGCGTCCCGCCCGGCATGGTATATTTCACCTTGCCATCCAAGGTATCCACCTCCAGCTCATCGCCTAAAATCCCTTGGATCACAGACACATGGATGGTGGAATACACATGTACCCCGTCCCGCTCAAACTGCGGATGAGGACGCACGCGGACACTCACAAGCAAATCCCCGGGAGGGCCGCCATTCGATCCGGCATTTCCTTTCGAGCGGATGGACACCGTCTGCCCATCATCAATCCCCGCTGGGATTTTGACGGTGACTTTCTGGTTTTTCCGCACCTTGCCTCGGCCTTTACAAGTGGCGCAAGGCTCTTTGATCACCTTGCCTGTTCCATGACAGGTGTCACAGGTGGCAGATGTGCTCATTACCCCAAAGGGTGTACGCCGCTGGACTTGCCGCACGCCTCGACCGCCGCAATCCGGACAGACATCCGGCGTGGTACCGGCTTTGGCACCTGTACCTTGGCAATCTGCGCAGTCGATGATCGTGGGCACTTTGAGCTCCCGCTCACAGCCAAAGGCCGCTTCCTCAAAACTCAAGTCCACATGCAAATGGATATCCTCTCCCCGCCGCGGACGATTGGGCGAGGCAGTAGAGCCTCCACCAAATCCGCCCCCGAAGAAGGAGCCGAAAATGTCACCTATATCAAAATCCATAGAGCCATGGAAACCGCCGCCGCCAAAGGGATCCCCTGCGCCATAGTTTGGATCAACCCCTGCGTGACCAAACTGGTCATACTTGGCCTTTTTATCCGCATCAGACAGGATTTCATAGGCCTCGTTCACCTCTTTGAACCGCTCTTCCGCTTCGGCATTACCCGGATTCACATCAGGATGATTTTCCTTTGCAAGCCGTCTGAAACTTTTCTTAATTTCACTCTCAGAAGCGCCCTTGGATAGCCCCAGCACCTCATAATAATCACGTTTTTTCCCCGCCATAGATTTCTCCCAAAAACAAATGTAGGGGCAGACCTTGTGTCTGCCCTATCGGTGAATTGCGAGGGCAGACACAAGGTCTGCCCCTACAAAATTTCGAATATTACACAGGACGCCCGGGTGTGCGTCCCCTACAGCCTATTCTTTTGGCTCCTCGTCAACTACTTCATAGTCCGCGTCAACATAGTCACCTTCCGGCGGCGCTTCCCCGCCGGCTTCTGGGTTTGCACCCGTCTGGGCATAGATCTTCTCACCTGCTGTGGTGAGGGCTTTGGTCAGCGCCTCTGTGGCAAGTTTAATCATCTCCACATCTTCACCCTTTAGCGCCTCTTGCACTTGGGAGACACCAGCTTGGATGGCTTCCTTATCCGCCGCCTCAATCTTGTCGCCCATGTCTTCAATGAGCTTCTCCGCCTGATAGACCATTTGATCGGCCTGGTTGCGGATCTCTACAATTTCTTTCTGTTTCGCATCTTCCGCCGCGTGGGCTTCCGCTTCTTTGACGGCTTTTTCGATATCATCTTTGCTCAAGTTGGTAGACGCCGTAATGGTAATCGTCTGCTCTTTCCCTGTACCCAAGTCTTTTGCAGAGACATTTACAATACCGTTTGCGTCAATGTCAAATGTAACTTCAATCTGCGGCACACCACGTGGTGCGGATGGGATGCCGGTCAGATGGAATTTCCCAAGGCTCTTATTATACTGCGCCATCTCCCGCTCCCCCTGGAGCACGTTGACTTCCACACTGGTCTGATTATTGGCCGCCGTGGAGAAGATTTGACTCTTCTTCGTTGGGATGGTGGTGTTACGTTCAATGAGTCTCGTACAAATCCCGCCTTGGGTCTCAAGACCGAGAGAAAGCGGTGTGACATCAAGGAGCAAAATCCCCTCTACATCGCCGCCCAGTACGCCCCCTTGGATAGCGGCGCCATCTGCCACACACTCGTCCGGGTTAATCCCTTTAAAGGGATCTTTCCCTGTGATTTTCTTCACCTCATCCTGCACCGCCGGAATCCGGGTGGAACCGCCCACAAGGAGTACTTTGGAGAGATCACTGGCTTTCAGGCCGGAATCTGCCAAAGCTTGGTTAACAGGCCCTACTGTCCGTACAACAAGGGAATGGGTAAGCTCATTGAACTTCGCACGAGTTAGAGTAATATCCAAGTGCTTCGGCCCTGTGGCGTCCGCTGTGACATATGGAAGGTTCACATTGGTAGACATCACACTGGATAGCTCTACTTTCGCCTTCTCCGCCGCTTCCCGCAGTCTCTGCATGGCGACTTTATCAGAGCGCAAATCCACACCAGATTCTTTCTTAAACTCATCCGCCAGATAGTTCATCACAGCCTCGTCAAAGTCGTCCCCGCCGAGACGGTTGTCACCGGCTGTTGCGAGGACTTCGATCACACCGTCACCGATCTCCAAAACAGACACGTCAAATGTACCGCCGCCCAGGTCATAGACCATGATCTTTTGGTCTTGTTCTTTGTCAAGACCATAGGCCAAGGCCGCCGCTGTTGGCTCATTGATGATACGTTTTACGTCAAGACCCGCAATCTTTCCGGCGTCTTTGGTCGCTTGTCTCTGGCTGTCTGTAAAGTAAGCAGGCACTGTGATAACAGCACTTGTTACAGGCGCACCCAAATAGGCCTCCGCGTCTGCTTTTAGCTTTTGCAGTACCATGGCTGAAATCTCTTGGGGTGTATATGCCTTGCCGTCGATTTCTACTTTGTACCCTGTCCCCATTTCACGTTTGATGGACGCAATTGTCCGATCCGGATTTGTGATGGCCTGGCGTTTTGCCACCTGACCCACCATACGCTGACCATCCTTCGAAAACGCAACAACAGATGGCGTTGTGCGGTTACCCTCTGCGTTGGGGATTACATTCGGCTCCCCGCCTTCAATAACCGCCACGCAAGAGTTTGTTGTTCCTAAGTCAATTCCAATGATTTTTCCCATAATGGTATACCTCCATTTAATTTATAGTGTTAGTTTGCCACTTTCACCACAGAGTGGCGTAATACTTTGTCTCCAAGCATAAAACCGGTCAAAAACTGTTCTACAATCTCACTCTCTCCATACGCCGCGTCCTCTATATGAAACACCGCGTTATGGAGTTCCGGATTAAAAGTCTCTCCCACTGCAGGGATTTTACTGATTCCCAGGGATTCAAAAATTTCACTAAGCTGTGCCATAGTCATCTCGACGCCTTTGAAAAAGGCTTCGTCTTCCGTCTCTGTCAATACAGCGCGCTCCAGATTGTCATAGACGGGTAAAAACTTTGCCGCAACATCTGCGCGGATATAGTTTTGTAAATCTTCCCGCTCTTTCTGGCTCCGTTTGCGATAGTTTTCGTATTCGGCGGCAAGGCGCAGATAGCGCTCTTTCTCACCGGCAAGAGCTTGCTCTTGTTCCGAAGCTTCTTTGTTCTCTTCCAAAACCTCTTCTGCAACAGCCTCTGTGACTTCTTCTACTGCGGTCTCTACCGCTTCTTCTATCTCTTCCGCGATCTGCTTTTTCTTTTTCATCCGATATCCTCTCTTCCGGGTAATTGGGGCGGAAGCCCCATGGCTAGTATCTTAGAAAGTCCGCCCGCGATATAGCTGAGCTGTGCGGCTACTTTTGCATAATCCATCCGTGTGGGTCCTAATACGCCGATGATCCCCTGCATATTGTCTCCCGCGTCATATTTTGCAACTATAACACTGGAATCACGCAAGGCTTCTGCAACATTTTCCGGGCCGATTAGAATCTTAACCCCGCTCTCATCCGGAGCTGGCAGAGTGAGAAGAGACTGTTCATCTGACAAATATCCAAGCACACGCCGTGCCCGTTCCATATCTTGAAACTCCGGCTGACCCAGGAGATTTGATGCCCCAGATAATGCCGTATGTGACACTGCGGTCTGCATGAGCACTTCCATCACAAAACCTACAATGACGGCGGTCACACCTGTCGTATCTCCCGCGGCGCGTTCTGTTGCGTGGATCAGCTCTAGAGACATATCTCGCTCTAGTTTTCCGGTAAAACTTGCGTTAAAAAGTGCGGCAAGCTTTGTAAGCAGTTCCGGTTTTGTTGGTGTAGGCAATGAAATCAAACGGTTTTGCACATCTTTATTGGAGAGTAATACCACAATAATAAAGTTGTGATCATCCACATAAACAAGCTCAAAACGTTGGGCCGTCACTTCACCCGGTGCCGCCTGCATAGCGTAACTGGGGAGGGCTGTAATGGCGCTTGTAAGTTTGGACACATCCGTCACCATCTTGTGATTTCTTGCCTTCGATGGGCGGAGCTTGTCTGAGATCACCTGTGCCTCTTCATGGCTTACCTTGTTTTCGCCCATAAGCTCATTGACGTAAATCCGGTAGCCCAAAGCCGTAGGGATCCGTCCCGCTGAGGTGTGGGGTTGTTCCAGAAGTCCAAGCTCTGTCAGTTCGCTCATCTCGTTGCGAATCGTCGCAGAGGACACACCGAGAGAAGCCTGTGCCAACAAAGCCTTCGAACTAACCGGCTCCGCAGACTTCACATAGTCTTCCACCACAGCCTTTAATATCAGCTTTTTTCTCTCACTGAGTTGCATGGTAAGACCCCTCCGTTTAGCACTCACGCACATGGAGTGCTAAACTAATTTTAACATCCTCTATAGATTGCGTCAAGGGGATGCGCGGAAAAAACTGTGAATTGTGTGTAAACAGTGGTATAATGATTGTAACTTATTACCACGTAGGGGCAGACCTTGTGTCTGCCCGGAACGGCAATGTTACCGAGGCAGACACAAGGTCTGCCCCTACATGGTTTTTGAAAGAGAGGTCACCCTATGAAATACATCCTTCTCATCGGCGACGGCATGGCCGATAATCCCATCGAATCCCTAGGCGGCAAAACACCCCTGCAATACGCCAACACACCTATGATCGACAGCTTGGCCGAAAAAGGCCGGGTGGGCTCTGTGCTCACTATCCCGGAAGGACAAGCCGCCGGGAGTGACACGGCGATTTTGTCCATCTTCGGCTGTGATCCCGTGAAATACAACAAAGGCCGCGCACCCCTTGAGGCCGCCGCATCGGGCATCAAAGTGGAACCGGGCAACGCCGCCTATCGCTGTAATATGGTCGCTTTGGAAGATGGCGGTATGGCCTTTGCGGACAAGCGCATCCTCTCCCACTCCGGCGGCGATGTAGAGGGGGAAGAATCAATCGCCTTGATTGAAACCCTATTTTCCGATCCACGCTTCAAAGCCCTCGCTGAAGAGGCAGGACTCCGGGTATATCCCGCACCAAGCTTCCGTCACATTGTCGTCCAAAAAGACGCCGACCTAAGAGGACTGGTCGCCCACCCGCCCCATGACCACCTGGGTGAGGTGATTGCACCCATCCTGCCCAGCGGTAGCAAAACCGCTGATGCACTAAAAAACCTCATGGCAGTTGCACATGAGATTCTCGACCAGCACCCGGTCAATCAAGCACGGCGCAAGGCCGGAAAACTCCCCGCCAACGGCATCTGGCTCTGGGCAGAGGGTACCGCAGTGGCACTCCCCCAGTTTGCGGAAGTCTATGGGAAATCCGGCGGCGTAATCAGTGCCGTGGCGCTCTGCCATGGGATTGCAAACCTGATTGGCCTCACCCCTATTAGAGTACCGGGTGCCACAGGGACACTACACACCAACTATGAAGGCAAAGTAGAGGCGGCGGTGGAGTCCTTACAAACAAAAGGCGATTTCGTCTGTGTCCACGTGGAAGCCCCCGACGAATGTACCCACAATGGCGATCTGGAGGGCAAGCTCCAAGCCATCGAGTGGATTGACAGCCGTGTGCTCAAATATCTGCTGGAGCGTCTAGAACAGGCAGGCATCAAAGACTACCGTATCTTGTTCATGTCTGACCACAAAACCCTCATGTCCACCCGGGGACACGACGGGGAACCTGTCCCCTTCCTGCTCTATGACAGCCGCATCGATGGAGATAGCGGTCAAACATACTGCGAAGCGGATGCAGAAAAAGGTGAGTTCCTACCAGATGGCACCAAACTCATGGACATACTCTTCGCAGACACCTTATGATGACGCTAACGGAGAAAGCATACGGCAAGATCAACCTCTCCCTAGACGTGATCCGTAAATTGGAGAGCGGCTACCACGACATGTGTATGGTGATGGAGACCGTAGACCTCCACGACGATGTCCACCTCACCCTTTCAGAGGGCGAAGGCGTTTCCATGCAGACAAATCTGCCTTTCTTGCCCACGGATTCCAGAAACATCGCAGTCAAGACGGCAGAGCTATTTTTTCGAGCGCTTGGCCTCCCAAAGAAGCAGGTGGCAATCCGCATCCAAAAGCGCATCCCTGTCGCCGCGGGGATGGCAGGCGGTTCCGCCAATGCCGCCGCTGTCCTCAGAGGACTTAACACCCTGCTTGGGACAAACCTTTCCACAGAAGCCCTCATGGAACTTGGCGGAAAACTTGGCTCTGATGTCCCCTACTGCATCATCGGCGGTACACGCTTAGCGGAGGGGCGAGGTGAGGTCTTAACACCCCTGAAGCCTTTGCCTGACTGTCATATTCTCATCTGCAAACCCAAGTTTTCCATCAGTACTCCGGAGCTCTTCTCCCGGATTGACTGTAGTAAAATCCGCCACCGCCCGGACACAGAGGGGCTGATAGCGGCGCTAGATCAGGGTTCCCTCAAACAGGTGGCAATCCGGCTGTTTAATGTGTTTGAAGATGTCTTAGACGGACGCAAACGAGAAATCCAGCAGATCAAAAAGTCCCTCCTGGATACCGGAGCCCTAGGCGCTGTCATGACAGGCACCGGCCCCACGGTTTTCGGCCTCTTTGATGATGAAGCACAAGCAAAGACGGCCTATACAGGACTCAAGGAACACTATCGCGAGTGTTTCCTCACAAAAAATCATAGCGAATCTTTGGTTTAAACTGGAAACGCACCGGCTATACTATGGCTACTACATAGTAAGGCGGTGCGTTTTTTACATGAAACTGAAAATTTGGGAACTCTCTCTTTTGGTCGCCCTAGTGGTAGCCCTCCTCTGGGGTACACTTCTAGATCAACGGCAACAGGACTTATCCGACCGCATCATCCGGCTCCATATCCTAGCGCATTCAGACGAGGAAATTGATCAAGCTCTCAAATACTTCATCCGGGATGAAGTCCGCGCACTGGTAGAGCCTTTGGTATCCGCCTCCCCCGACCGGGAATCTGCCGAGCTTGAGATTCTGGCACATCTGGATGTAATCCACAGAGCCGCCGAAGGGGCAGTCACAGCCATGGGCGAACACGTCCCCATCCGTGCAGTTTTAACAAGAGAATCTTCTCCCACCCGGGCATATGACACCTTCACCCTGCCCGCCGGGTTCTATACCGCCCTCCGCATTGAGATCGGAGAGGCTCAGGGTCAAAACTGGTGGTGTGTCGTATTTCCGCCTCTATGTCTGGAAGCCACCACAGGCGGAAGCGCCTTTGAAGAGCTGGGATTAGAAGATGTGGAAGTCGCCCTGCTCACCGGGGAGGGTAACGGCGTCACAATGCGCTTCTGGGTGCTAGAGCAGATTGAAAGTCTCCGGGCACGGTTTCGTTAGGGGAATTTGCTCATTCGGCGTATCTTCCTGAGCGCCCAGAAAGTCACGCCAAAACAAAGGGCAAGATAGGCGATTGCAAAAAAGAAAAATACATTAAGGGAGCCGTAGCTCAAAAGAGCCAAAGGATAAGGTGCGATAGTAAAGGAAAACAGCGCGTTATAGATCATCGACATAGGGATGAAACTCAAAACCCAAATATTGATCGCCAAAAAGCGTAGTTTTGCCCCTGTGACATTTTGGGTACTATGCGCAAGCCCAACACCAAAAACCATACATCCCACTACCATAAGTATCAGCCCGGCAACAATCGCCATGGGGGTCTGTTCTTCATACCATAATGCACTCGACACAATCAAGCCGATCATATTCAAAGCACAAGAAATCACAACAAATGTGTTTGCATCCACGCCCTTTTCATCTGTCTGCTTTTTCGTTTCAATCCCCTTTAGAATATAATCTGTCGTAACGTCAAAAAAGTCACTCAGTAGGATTATTTTGTCGATATCAGGGATGCTTTGTTCACTTTCCCACTTTGAAACAGCCTGGCGTGACACTCCAATTTTATCCGCCAATTCTTCTTGAGATATGCCCTTTACTTTGCGTAAATGTTGTATTCTGTCCGCAATATTCATATATGACAACTCCTCTCTGTCTGTACTGTCATCCTAGCAAAAATCGCGGTTGCAAAGCCACCAACCACACTTGGTTTTTCGGCAACCCACGGTTGCCAAATCTAGGCTAACAGGCCTCTAGGTGTGGTTTTTCGTCATTGTAGGGGCGACCGCCTCGGTCGCCCGCGCCCTTACCACCAGCAACCCATACACAGGCGATCGGGGCTGATCTCCCCTACAAGACCTATTACGCCTATTTATAAAAACCCTGCAACCACCCCGTCGCCTGCGGGCGGCACCCCTCCAAAGGAGGGGAATGGGAGCTTCTACCCTCAGCCCAACAGCGCCCCTACCCGCTGATTCATCGCCCGCACCGCGGCCTCAGCAGATTGCACACCCATATAGAACCGCTCCGCCTCTTCCTCGATGATCGCCCAAATTACCTCATCTATAGACAAGGAAGTACGGGTCTCCGCAATCAGGTCAAGTACCATCTGCGCCTCTTCCGGAGATACGGCACCAACCTCAATCAGATGGGCGCCAAAGCCCCAGGTTTCTGTCTCTTCCGACTGCATGGCCGCTTCCAGCTCCGCATCTAGATCCCGCCACAAGATTGGGAAGTTTAATCCTCTTTCTTCCTCTCGCACTAACTGCTGACGAATGAAAGCCCAGGCCATCTCCGGCACATCGCTCTCAGCGGAGATGGCAAATTTGCGCCCGAACTCCATGCCGTGCAGAGGCTCACCGACACTTGGGAATCCGACAAACGCAACCCCATCATACAGGGCATTGTAGAGCGCCATCACCTGAAACCCGGTGACGCGGAGCACTTCTAAGCCGGCACCTCTGTCCGTGTCAAACTCTACAGGCACAAGTGTTTTTGTGTCTGCAAGGAAAGAGACAAAAAAGTCCGTGTCAAATCGTGCCTCGCCCGCTGTGAAATCCGTAAGCTCTGACCAATTCAGGGCTGTAACCATACGCAAAAGCGAGAGCGGATCTATATCCTGTGACAGAACAGACACATCCGCCGCCCCGCCCAGGGTGACCAGTTGAAAGGAGTCAGGCAAGGCATATAAAGCACCATTTATCTCCAAAGCCGCCCGCACACTTGGATGAATCTCCTCCCGCTCGATGGCACAGGCGCCATCTATCAGCGTGTATAAGTTACGGAGCAGTCCCCGCGCCGCTAGGAGCTCTGTCGGAAGCCCTCTCACATCGAGCAGATCAAAGGCCGCCCCCGCAAGGATATCCTCACGAAGCCGTCTGTGGCCTAGTGTCCAGTCCTCATGGGTGTTATAGACGCTATAATCCCGCAGGACAATCTGATAACCCTGGTGCTCCATGTTAAAATGTGCAATGGAAATTTCAAGCATCGTATCTGGTCTGGCAGTTGCAAGAGTAATCTCCCGCACAGGCGGAATTTCATCCGGTGACACCCGTGTGAGCACTGCGATTCTGTTGCCCTCTAATAAAACAACAACCTCACCCGCCCCCGTCACCTCAATCCATCGGATCTCATCTGATCCAATTCCCACACTGGGAAAACGGAGTTCCTCCTGTGACATACCTGAGACCAAGTCTTGGCTGTACAGGTGCGAGAAACTGGTATAATAAAGCCGCGCACCCACACTGCTATGCGCCAAACTATGCACATGCCGCTGGGTTCGGTCAGAGATCTCCATCGCTACAGGGTCAAGGGCATAAATCGCCTCCCCCCAGCCGCCTACATAAATCCGGTCTTCTACAGAGAGTAAGCCCTGTGCCCACTGGTCAAGGGAAAAGCTCCCTTGCTGTGTACCGTCTTTGTGATACAGCAAAACCTCCGACGCTACAGCACCGTAACGCAATAGGTAAACCCTACCCTCTGCGTCAATCTGCATGTCGGAAATAAGGGAAATCCCATCCAAATCTTCCAGAACTATCGTATCCAACAGGTCTCCCGCCGGGCTCAAGCGCATCAAACTCGCCTGATATTCCTCACGTATCCCATCTACAATTTCCCTATGTGTCTGGGCTAAGAGGAACACCTCTCCCGAGGCCGAGCGGCGCGGACCAATCAAAAAACCCCGCGGATTCGGCAGGGGAATTTCTGTCCGCACCTGCGGCTCACCATATAAATCCACAGAGACAACTAGTGCCGCTTGCGTGTCATATAACATCGTCGCCGCAAAAATTTGTCTCTCTTTTATGGCAAATTGAGATACATCTGAAAGCTCTGCCGGCAAGCTAAATAAAAGCATTTGGTATACATAATCTACGGTATCCGGAACAGGATGCTCATCTATAAGTTCATTCACAGGCTCTTGTAATACCTCAATTTCATCATGATTATTACAGGCTGAGAGCAGAAAAAAGAGCAAACCTATTCCTAAAATGCTCCATTTTCTCACATAAATCCCTCCTTTTTTCCATTTTTCTTCCTGTCTTATTCTACACACTTTAGCCTTCAAATACAACGCCCATCTCTATTTTTAAGTTGTTTCCCATATCGGATTATTGTAAACTTATAAAAACTTTATTCAAAAACTTTAGATTTTCTCTTGACAAATTAAAAAGGAATCTTTATACTTAAAAGGAATTCAGTATAGAGAGTTTCCAATATAGTAGGAATACACTCTCTAGCAAGGAAAGTAAACATACTTCCAGCTAGAATTTCGGGGTACGTTCGATGCAAGGGGAATCCTTATTCTAAGAGAAATGTTGGTGATCAAATGCAATTACAAATTTCAACAGACTACGCAGTGCGGATTTTGCAATACCTACACAAACACAAAGATGACCTTCCCACAGCAATGACGATCTCTCAGTCAATCGGCATTACATATCCTTTTTTCATCAAAATTGCAAACCAATTAAAACAAAAAGGCCTACTGAGCGCCGTACAAGGCAGAAACGGCGGCTACAGATTGGCACGTTCAGCTGAGGAGATCAGCCTATATGACGTATTCCTCTCTATTGAGGGTGAACTACAGATCAATCGCTGTCTGCACCCTGAACAAAATTGCACAAAGGGTGAGGTGTCTTCCTGTAAACTCCATCGCTTCCTTCGGTCTTTGCAAGACAAAGTGATCCAAGAGATGACAGGCCAGTCCATCGCAGATTTTGTACATTAAGTCTAATCGAATAGAAAGGCACTACATGCAACAGCATGTGGTGCCTCTTTTGTTTGCCCTTGACCCTAGGTTCCTGCGCCTTCGAGCTAGCTTTTGCTTGCCTCGTAGCGATCCAATCCTACGAAAAAGTCTTGAATCGGAACATGGTACATCTCCGCCAATGCGAGTAGCACGCTAATCCGAACACTGTACCGACCTAATTCCATCTCGGAGATAATTTTCTCATGAATATCCAGCCCTTGCGTCTGTAGTCTTGCCGCAACGGTTGCTTGAGAAAGGCCAGATGCCTTTCTATATTTCCTCAGGTTTGCGCCAATCGAGATGTCTTGCTTCAATTTGATAGGCATATGAAAAAATCCTTTCAGAGTATATATACTCCTATTGATTTTTTCATTTTTTTATGTTAGCATCAGAGTGTATATACTCTAAAACAAAAATGAGCAGGTGATTTTATGAAAGATTTTGAAGGATCATTCAGCAATTTCATCGACGGCACAGAATATGACAAAGCAGAAGATGCCATATTCGCTCTCGTCCGCACGGCCTTCCAAGCAGGCTGGCTGGCGGCTGGAGGGGAGTCTCCCAAACCCGCTACTCAGATCGAAACAAAGTATCCCAACCATTCGGATTCGGAATAACCCTTAGAGCAGAACAACCGGCTGACACATATTGTGCCAGCCGGTTTTGATTTTGTAAAGCTTTCCCTACGCCTGCCGAAGCATCTTGAAAATCCGCTTGATGCTTGGCTTGTTACCAGTCATCATAACACCAATGCGATAGATCTTCGCACTCAAGAAGCCCAGCAGTAGCATATACAGGACACTCAAACCAAGACTAACCAGCAGTTCCCACATCGGCACATACTCCATACCGAGCCGTGTCAAGAGCACCAGAGGGGAGAAGAATGGAACGAAAGACAGGATGCGGATATGCACAGCCCCCGGTGCGAAAATCCCGGAGAATGACACATAGTATGCGACAACCAAGAGCAAGGAGATCATAGTCTGGGTAGAACTCACATCCTCCGCACGGCTTGCGGTAGAGGCGAAGGCCGCCGCTAGGAAGGAGAAAGTGAAGAATCCGAGAACAAAGATCAACAATGCCAGAGGTAGAATGTTTGAGCTGAGAACCATCTGCAAAATCATCGCAACCATAGGCGAGAATTCCATCCATGCGTCAATGTTCAGATGCATGGCGATCACAGCAGGCACCAACGCGATCACAATCTGTGTCAGTCCCACAAGTCCCGCACCGATTACCTTACCGAACATCAGCGCATAAGGGCTTGCGGATATGGTGAGGAGCTCAATAGCCTTACTGGTCTTCTCCGTAGATACCGAATGGACAACAAAGGCAAGATACATCTGGATACACATAAATAACAAGAGGCTGAGCACCAAAGTCACCCAATATCCCTGACTCGCATCTCTGCCAAGGGTAATGACTTCCATCTCGGGCTCTATCCCAAGGACTGCGCCAATTTCATCCATTCCAAGACCTGCCGCTTCCAATTGGTTGGCCTGTAGAATGGAGCGTACCATCTCCCAATAGCGCCCTGGATGTGCGCCGAAGAGAACGTCACTGCCTTGCATGTAGAGGACGAGACCCTCCCCGGTGAAATAGAGCCCCAGATCAAACTCCTCCGCCTCAACAGCGGCGCTGAGCGCTTCCCTGCTACTAAGTCGCACCCAGCTATGCTCCGGCGCAAAAGCTACCAAGACATCTTCTGTATAGAGACCGGTTGCGTCATAAAAGGCCGCCGGTTGTCCGCCGTCTATATAGGCATCATACGCATCATCTGAACCGCTACCCCTGAAGAAACCCAAAATCATGGGCAAACAGGCCGCCGCTAAAAGCAGGATTGCAAAAATGATCGTGGTGATTTTAAAGCTCTTGGGCTTCACCATGCCGGTGTATTCAAACTTCAGTACCGTCAGAAAGCTTCTCATTTTTCTGCCCCCACTTTCTCTACGAAGATATCTTCCAAACTCGGCTCCACCACAGAGATGGCGTCTAAGGGAATCCGGCTCTCTGTGAGCGCTCCGAATAAGGCTCCCTTGTCTCTCTCGTTCCGAAGGGTCACCAATGCGCCATGTCCTTGGGGTGCAATACTTGTTACCAACCCTGCCACACTGCTCATCTGTGTCAGTTGCTGGCACAACTCCTGCGCCCCCGCCACTTCCGGCGTGATGTGGATCTGATACCGGGGATAGGTACGCTTGATTTCCTTAATACTCCCACTGAGGATAATCTCCCCTTGGTCAATGATGCAGATATCATCACAAAATTCTTCTACATAGCTCATCTCATGGCTGGAGAAGAGGACAAGCTTCCCCTCTTCCACAAGTTCACCCACCACGCGCTTTAGGATTTGAGAGTTCACCGGATCAAGACCGGAAAAAGGCTCGTCTAAAATCACAATATCCGGCTCTGTGAGTAGGGTGATGGCAAGCTGAATCTTTTGCTGGTTCCCTTTTGAGAGGGTGTCCAGCTTTTTGTCATAATACTCCATAGCCTCCAGCCGCTCCAGGAGGTTCTTTGACCGCTCTTTTGCCACTTTTGCGGACAGTCCCCGGAGCTCACCAATGTATGCCATCTGCTCAGAGATCACGCGTTTTGGGTAAAGTCCTCTCTCTTCCGGCAAGTATCCGATCTTCCGCTTCATGGTCTGGGTCGGCACACCGTCTATGGTGGACGTGCCGCTGTCTACGGGGAAAATCCCCATGATGGAACGGATGGTAGTGGTCTTTCCTGAGCCGTTTCGGCCGAGAAGTCCCATGGCTACGCCGCTTCTCGCGGTGAAGCTCAAATCTTTCAGCACATGCTTTTCGCCGAAGGATTTGTTGAATTTGTCAACAACTAATCTCATGCGTTTGTTTTCTCCTTCTTTTAAAGTGTATCGTTTTCACCTTTGACTCGTTTGATCTTCCACCAGATGACGATTCCGCCGATAGACGCTCCGATTGCACCGCCAATCAATCCGCCGATTATGGAAGCCCAGTCTCCACCGCGCCAAAGCACCAGCACGGAAAGGAGCGCAAGGGCGAGGAAGGAAAGAGCGATATACCGCCAAAAGGCCACTTTGATGTGTCGAACGGATTCTATTTTGCTTTCTACGTCTGTATAGAGCTCTAATGTCTCCTCATCAGATCGATGCCTTCTGCAATATGCCCAGAGACCAATCTCATCACGGCGGGTGTCTATAATCTCCCAGCCAGCGTCTTGTAAGAGTTGCATATACTCTCCGCGACCCAGCTTTTTACTGACAAAATCCATGCGATACTGATAGTCTTGCGGCTCGTCTTTTTGGAAGGTATAGCCCCAATAACCTGTCTTGACTAGGTGCCAGCCGTTTTGGCTCTCTTCGTTTAGAAAGGGTTCTTCTCTGTCTGCGTCTGGAAAAAAGAACCAAGTAAAAGGCCGAAAGACTCTCTTTCTCATTCTCACTCCACCGCCACCCCCTCGCTGTTGTGATAGAGTTCACGGATTCGGGTAATTTCTGTCAGCAGGACGTCTCTCCCAAAACTTGTAATCCGATAAATCTTCCGCTTCTCCGCCTCTGCCGCCACTTCGATGAGACCGCCTTTTTCCATCTTGGACAAGGTACCATACAAAGTCCCCGCACCCAGGCGAATACGTCCCTTGGTAAGCTCTTCCACGTACTGCATGATGGCGTATCCATGCCGTTCATCCAAGAGAAGGGACAACAGGATATAATAAGCCGTCTCCGACATGGGGATATAGGACCGGATTCGCTTGTTATCTTTCACGCTTAGCCTTCCCTCTCATCGTGATATATCGCGCTGTGATGTATCGTAGTGTTAATATATCACACCGTGATATATCGTGTCAAGAGGGATCTGGAAATTTTTATATGACTGTATCTTGTAGGGCGCGACGCCCTCGGCGCGCCGTTGTCGCAAAATTGCAACGCAACCTCGGGTTCCCACAAAATTGACACCCCGGCGCGCCGAGGGCGTCGCGCCCTACAAATCTACATTAATTTCCTATATCTTGAACCCACGATCCATCTATGATAAAATACAAAAGAATTTGAACCATTTCCCTCCCCGGCGGATATGCTGGGGAGTACGAGAAGGAGCGCATAGTATATGAACATTGTAGTCTTATGCGGCGGTTTGTATCCAGAACGAGATGTTTCCATCCGTTCCGGACGGCAGATCGCCGCCGGTTTAATGAGTCGCGGTCACCGCGTATTGCTGATGGATCTGTTTTTCGGCTACACAAACCCCTATGGTGACCCGCTAGAGGTTTTCGATAACAATCTGGATAGAGTACCAGATACCCTCAGCACAAAGGCTCCTGATCTAGCGGCGATCCGAACCTCTCGTCCAGGTACGGATGATCGAGATATCGGCCCAAATGTACACGCCCTCTGTCGCAGAGCTGATATCGTCTTCCTCGCCCTCCACGGTGAGGACGGGGAGAATGGCAAGCTACAAGCGGCATTCGATCTGGAAGGCATCCGCTATACAGGCACAGGCTCCCTTGGGAGCGCCCTTGCCATGCACAAGGGAATCAGCCGAACCCTGTTTCAAAGTGCAGGTATCCATGTCCCTCCCGGCAAGGCCGTGTGTGAAGGAGAAGTAGCCACCTGGGACACCTACCCCTGTGTGGTAAAACCCTGTAGCGGCGGATCCAGTGTGGCAACCACCATCGCAGAGCGGCCTGAGAATTTGGCAGATGCTCTCCTTGAGGTGTTCCAATGGGAATCGGAAGCCCTGATTGAGGCCTTTATCCCGGGGCGAGAGTTTTCCGTAGGCGTACTGGGCAACAAAGCCCTCCCGGTAATTGAAATCTGCCCAAAAAGCGGGTTTTATAACTATGAGAACAAGTATCAAAAAGGGCTGGCAGACGAGGTTTGTCCGGCGGAACTCACCCCCGCAGATACGATCCGTTTACAAGAAACGGCACTACTGGCACATCACACCCTTCGCCTAGATGTCTACTCCCGCACAGATTTCATTCTAACTGCTGAGGGTGCGCTGTATTGCCTAGAGTCCAACACCCTCCCCGGTATGACACCAACAAGCTTGCTTCCCCAGGAGGGAATTGCGGCAGGACTTAGTTTTGAAGATTTATGTGAGTGTATTATCGCGGTATCAATGGAGAAATATCAATGAGTAATATGAAACCAGTCACCTTGAGAGAAGCCGCAGAGGTTATGGGCGGAAAACTGATCGGCGGTACAGACGATGCTGTCATTGCCAAAGTCGTCATGGATAGTCGGCTGGATGTAGGCGGCGCGCTTTTCGTCGCCATTCCGGGTGCCCGGGCAGATGGACATGATTTCGTACCCGATGTTCTGGATCGCGGCGCGGTCTGTTGTCTGGTAGAGCGGGAAATCCCAAACGCACCCGGCGCACAGATCCTGGTGGACTCCACCCTAGAAGCAATCAAAGCCCTGGCTGGATATTATCGGCGGCTTTTTGATATCCCCTTCATCGGCATCACCGGTAGTGTGGGGAAAACCAGTACGAAGGAAATGCTTGCCGCTACCCTCTCCGCCAAGTTCCATGTCCACAAAACAGAGGGGAACCTAAATAACGAACTGGGCGTACCCATGCCCCTCCTTGCCCTCCGCCCGGAGCATGAAGCGGCTGTAATCGAAATGGGCATCTCCGACTTTGGCGAGATGACCCGCCTCACCGACATGGTGCAACCGGATATTGCAATCATCACCATCATCGGCTACGCCCACCTGGATAATCTGGGCGACCGTGCTGGTGTATACAAGGCAAAAACCGAAATCTTCCACGGTCTCACCCAAAACGGCATCGCCCTCCTAAACGGAGACGATGACATGCTGGTGGACTGCCAGATAACGGATATCTCCCCTGACAAAACAGGAGTCACACGCTTGCTTTATGGTTTGGATAATGGAAACGACTACCGCGGCGGAAACATCATAAGCTACGGCGAATCCGGCACCACTTGCACCTTCTCTTGGGCAGATCAATCCATGGAGGCGGAGATTCCCGCCTTCGGCACGCCTTTTGTCTACGCGGCTTTGGCATCTGCGGCGGTAGGTAACAGACTTGGCATGACCTGTGAGGAAATAAAGCGGGGCATTGCCGCTTTCCACACAGTCCAAGGCCGGGCAAATGTGATCCAGACCGAATCCCTCACCATCATAGACGACTGCTATAACGCAAATCCCAGTTCAGTCAAAGCTTCCATCACCTCCCTGACAGATCTCTCCGGGCGACGAATTGCGATCTTGGGTGACATGAAAGAATTGGGTGCAGATGCAGAAACCCTCCACCGAGACATGGGTAAACACGCTGTCACCTGCGGGATTGACCTCCTTATCACCATCGGCGACATGAGCCGATACACCTATGAGAGTGCAAAGGAAGCGGATCCAAGTTTTAACGCCCTCTATTTCACGGAAAAAGCAGATGCCATCAGCGAATTGCCTGCTATTCTAGAGGCTGGAGACCAAGTCCTAGTCAAAGCCTCCCGCTCAGCAAAGTTTGAAGAGATCGTTTCAGTATTAAAAACCCTGTAGGGGCGATTAGCCGCCCCTACGACGATGTTGTACATTGTAGAATAACGCCCCAAACACAAAGAGCGGCAGGAGATTACTCCTGCCGCTCTTTTGAAGCTATTCACTCTAAATCAGCCAATGCATGAGTTGCCGGAACAGACCCAATATCATAAGTATACCCATTGCGATAAGCAATACCCCGCAAACCCGGTTAATCGTCACAGTATGCCGCTTAATCGCCGATATCGCACCCTTGAGCTGATCCAGCAAGAACGCGGAGAGCAAAAATGGGATCCCCAATCCCAGGGCAAAGAGGAACAAGAGAATCGCCCCCTCAATCACCGTGCTCGCAAGAGCCGCTTTCATGAGAGCCGCACCCAAAAGGGGGCCCACGCAAGGTGTCCAGCAAAGTGCAAATACCGCACCGAAGAGGATCGCCCACGGAAAGCTGAGGGCTCTAAGCCGCTCTGCCGAGAGCACTTTTCCATGACTGCGAGAGAGCGCCGAAATCCGTAAAACACCCACATAGTGGAGACCAAATAGAATCAGAAGGCCTCCCGCCACAATCTCTATAGGCCGAGCCGGGATCCACGCGCCGATCAGGTTGACTATCGCACCCATGGCAACAAATGTCACCACGAGTCCCAGGGCAAATCCAAGCGCATTTTTCCGCATTCGGCGTCCATCTGACTCCCCTGCCGCGAAGTAGGCGGCATAGATAGGCAAGAGGGGCAAAACACAAGGGGATAGGAAGGCTAATATCCCCTCTAAGAATGTAAGTAAGTATGCCATCTGCACCTCCATGTGCTGGCTGGTTTTTTCTTGCTAAGGATAGTATACCCAAATTCTGGACTTTGTTCTACCATTATGTTACAATTTCAGAAATAATTTACAGTTAGGAGACACAGTATGATTCAAGAGATTCGAACAAGAAAGAGTACCAGAAAATATAAAGACACCCCTGTCGATGACTCAAAAATCATGCAACTCATCGAAAGCGCCCGGCTGGCGCCATCCGGACACAATACCCAGCCATGGAATTTTATCATAGTCAAATCAGAAGAAACAAAGGAACAACTCGCCAAGATAAACAACAATCAAACCTGGACAAAAGCCGCCCCGGTTTTCCTTATATGTGTCGCCGATATCCGAAGCCGCATCAAAGACGAAGATATCGAGCTCTCCCTCCACGAGGAAAGTGACTTACCAGAACTCAAACAAGTCATCCGGGACACAGCGATTGCCATCGAGCACATTTTACTGGAAGCGGAAAGTCTTGGTCTATCCACTTGCTGGACAGCATGGTTCAAACAGAATGATATTCGCCCGATTCTAGGCATTCCCAATGACCAGTATGTTGTGGGACTGATCACAATCGGCTATGCGGAGGGCGAGGGTAAAACCCCTCCCAGAAGACCCCTTGAAAGCATGATCCGATACGAAAAATGGTAAAGCTGGAATAAGATCAGAGGGGAGTGAGAAAACTTTGCAAGATTTTGCCGACAATATTTTGGCTATATCAGCCGTATTTGGTGTAGTTGCCTTGATTTTTTCCAATTTCATCAGGCATCTGCAATCGAAAAACTTTGGTGTGCCTTTTAAGATCATTTATCATAGTATCTATGACTATATAGATATCCTGGTTTTGACTTTAGTGGTATTGGGCATCAGCGCGCTTTCCTTTATCCTCATATTCTCAAGTAATCGCATCATAGAACATTTTAATTCTGCTATATATTGGACTATGATATTAGGGTTCGCAATTCTTTGCGGCATAATGTTATTCCTTTCAAGTACTAACCCAATAATACACAAGAAGAAATTATATCGTCTCTCTCTCCTAACGCTTTGCCTTAGTTTAATACTTTTTGTATCTAGTTTGATTGTTCATTTTCTTCGTATTGATCCACCTTTCATTGTAAGCCTCTCAATTCTTATACTTTCACTACTCCTTCTTAATTCCTTCCTTTTTGCGACAGTGATTTGGCCTATGATGTGCAAAGTCAAGGGAGTCATTGGAACAAACAAGAACGGCGGCAACTATATGACCACAATTGATGAAGAAAACCTATATCTAGTCGCCCTCCGTTATAACTCAAAAGAGTGGATACTGCTCCCTTGTAAAGAACTTGACGATTCTCTATATTTCGAAAAAGGGAAATTCATAATTAGAAACTTGAACACATCAGAAATCTATCACAAAAAATATGTGTGTGTGCTCTGTCTTGACAATGAAACACATTCATAAAAACAGAAGCTTGTCGAACTATCTCGACAAGCTTCTACCTTTTTAATCCTATTTCGCGTATTCAATCGCCTTTGTCTCCCGCAGGAGATGAACCTTGATCTGTCCGGGATACTTGAGCTCTCCCTCGATCTTCCGTGCAATGTCACGGGCGAGGAGGATCATTTGATCTTCCGTGACTTCCTCCGGTTTCACCACAACGCGGATTTCACGACCCGCTTGGATGGCGAAGGAGCTTTCAACACCGGTGAAGGAGTTTGTAAGCTCTTCCAATTTTTCCAGACGCTTGATGTAGTTCTCAATATTCTCACGTCTTGCGCCGGGACGGGCGGCAGAGATGGTGTCCGCCGCTTGGACGATGCAAGCGATGATGGTTCTCGCCTCTACATCACCATGGTGCGCCTCAATGGCGTGGATTACGTCTGGGCTCTCTTTGTACTTTTTGGCAAGATCCACACCGATGGTAACATGGCTACCCTCGACTTCGTGGTCAATGCTCTTACCCAGGTCATGAAGCAGACCTGCACGCTTTGCCACCTGGACATCCGCACCCAACTCTGCGGCAAGGAGACCAGACAGATGAGAGACTTCAATCGAGTGATTGAGCACATTTTGCCCGTAACTCGTTCTATACTTCTGACGTCCCAAGAGTTTGATAATCTCCGGATGGAGACCGTGGATGCCAGTCTCAAAGGTAGCTCGCTCACCCTCGCTCTTGATGGTTGCGTCTACTTCACGGCGGGCTTTTGCAATGGTCTCCTCAATCCGCGCCGGGTGAATTCTACCGTCTAAGATGAGTTTTTCAAGTGCAATCCGCGCCACTTCCCGGCGAACCGGATCAAAGCTGGAGAGGGTAATCGCCTCTGGTGTGTCATCAATGATGAGGTCAACACCAGTTAAGGTTTCAATCGTCCGGATGTTCCGGCCCTCACGTCCGATGATGCGGCCTTTCATCTCATCACTGGGCAGGGGTACAACAGAAACCGCCGCTTCTGAAACATGGTCTGCCGCACAGCGTTGGATGGCTTGGGTAATGTATTCCCGCGCTTTCGTATCCGCGTCTTCTTTAAACTGGGCTTCCAAGTGCTTCAATGTTGCCGCTAGTTCATGTGTGACCTCTGACTCCATGGTGCTGATCAGATGCTGTTTCGCTTCTGTCGCGGTATAGTTTGAGATTACCTCAAGCTTCTTCAGCTGGTCATCCTTGAGACGTGTAACCTCTTCCGCTTGTTCGTCAAGCTCTGAAAGTCGTTTTGTCAGGGTTTCCCCTTTGCGTTCCAGGTTCTCTGCTTTTTTGTCTAAGTTCTCTTCTTTCTGTTGCAGACGCTCCGTCTGCTTGGATAGTTCAGCTCGTCTGTCTTTGACTTCGCGCTCATATTCAACGCGGTTTCTGTGAATCTCTTCCTTGGCTTCTAAAAGCGCTTCACGTTTTTTGTTTTCTGCGCTTTTGATGGATTCATTCATAATCCGCTTCGCTTCATCTTCCGCACTGGAAATCTCGCGCTCAGACACGCGTTTTCTGTATGCAATGCCAGCTACAAAGCCGATAATGATCGTTACCACCGCCACCACTAGTCCGACTAAAATCGTCCGGAAATCCATGGTGATCCGACACCTCCGTTTCTTCTGTTGGTAATAGATAACACTTTTGATGCAAAGTGCCAAAATCTCACAGTATATTTTATATCGCCAGATGCATTATGTCAAGTCAAATTAATGCTTTCTGCATCTTTTAGCGGTAAAATTCAGTTTCATATAAATGTTTTGCATACAGATATAAGATAAATAGGGCAGAAAACAGCGCCAGAACCGCAATCCCCAGCGCTCGTAACCCTTCAAGCAAAAAACCTGTCCCCACCATGATCGCGCCTGTCACATAGAGTACCCGCGCGCCCAATTTGTGTACAGAGAGCCAGATCTGCTGGCTTTGCATCGTATATACAAACCGAAGCGCCAGCACGTTTTTTCGTGTCGCATCATGTAAGCCTAATGCCCATACAGAAGTACCCACACCTGGGATCACAGCAGATACACGACCAATCAAAGACAGGGCTATGCCTAAATCCAACACATAGTGTCCATAGATCACCGCCATGCAAATTGCCGTGAGCCACAGGAGCAAAAACAAGCGCATCCATGGGAGCACCCGGGGAAGATCAGTCTCTTGCCCCGCTTCTTTCATCCCTTCGAGTACCCCCTTGCTCATCTTGCCTGTCAAAACGTAAAGTCCGCCGGCAAGCGCCACATGCAAGAGGGGCAAAATCCAGATATAGCCCCGCCCTGTGGAGACATATACCCCCGGCATACTCTCTACCCAACTCGGAATCTGACCATAAACCCAAAAAGCCGCCCCCAGAGGGAGGACGGCAAACAGGCAATAAAGAGGTAAGATCCACCATCGTTCCCGCATAATACTATCCTCTAATGCAAGAACAAACGCGCCCGGTTAAAGGGCAAAATAATCGCGACTACTTGTCCGATAATCTCCCGCTCATCCACAGCGCCGATCTCCATATCCCGGCTATCCATGGAGTTGTTGCGGTTGTCTCCCAGGGTGAATACATGTCCCGCAGGAACTGTGAAGGGGAAGCCAATATTCCCCATGCGACGTGTCAACTCGCTGACATATGGCTCATGCAGAGGCGCGCCATTTACAAAGACAAGCCCGCTTGCCGCGTCAATATCAACCACATCCCCCGCTATCCCGATGACACGCTTGACCAAGGCGGCGCCCTCTTCAAAATCGTGACGGGAGAGTACAACAATGTCGCCTCTGTCCGGGGTGTATAGAACCCTGCGTACGATCATGGTGTCCTGCTCAGATAGGGTGGGCATCATAGAAACATTCTGCACACCCATGGGTGTCCCAATAAAGGCAAAAAAGCCAAGCATCAGGAGGAGCATGAACACAAGGCTCTGCATCCAAAGATAGAGTTCTTTAAATCGAACTGGTTTTTCGGTTTTATTCACAATGCACCTCTTCGTTAACCCCGAAATAACTGCGCCCGGTTAAAAGGCAAAATTACCGCAACAACTTGACCGATAATCTCCCGCTCATCCACAGCGCCGATCTCCATATCCCGGCTATCTGTGGAGTGGTTGCGGTTATCCCCCAAGACAAATATATGCCCCGTAGGAACAGTAAAGGGAAAGCTCATATTCCCAGGGCGCCGTGTCAGGTCATTGATATACGGCTCATGCTGGGGTATCCCGTTTACGTAGACGGTACCTGCGGCGGTGTCCAGATCTACCACATCGCCTGCCAGCCCGATCACACGTTTGACCAGGGCGGCGCCGTCTTCAAAGTCATGGCGGGAGAACACCACAATGTCGCCCCTGTCCGGCGTGTAGAGCACGCTACGCACGATCATGCGGTCATCTTCAGACAAAGTCGGCATCATGGAATAGCCATGCACACCCATAGGCCGCCCAATAAAGGTAAGCAGACAGAGAATGACAAGAAACACCATTACGATGCTCTGCATCCATTCATAAAGTCCCTGAAATCGAACAGGTTCTGTGTTTTTGTTCACAGCTCACCTCTTGTTTTGAATATATCCCCGTAGGAATTCACTGGTCTCCGGATAGTCCATGGCAAAATCTAACGTTGCTTCTAAGAAACCGCATAGATTACCCGTGTCATACCGACGACCGGCAAAGTGTTTGGCTACCATAGGTTCTATCTGAGCCAGCTCACGGATCCCGTCCGTCAGTTGAATTTCACCGCCTTTGCCGGGTGGCGTTCTCTCCAAAATGGGAAAAATCGCAGGAGAGAGCACATAGCGGCCTAGAATGGCGAAGTTTGAAAATTTCTCTTCTTGTGTGGGTTTCTCATTCATGTCTGTCACGCGAAAAATCGTCTCTTCTAGAGCCTCAACTTTGAGAGAAGAATACTTCTCCACCGCTTCATCTGATACCGCTTGGGTACCCACACAACTCGCACCGTATTTCTCCGCCGCGTCAATCAGCTGTTTTGTAACAGGTACCTCTGCCCGCATAATATCGTCCCCCAGGAGGACGGCAAAGGGTTCGTCTCCGACAAAGTCCTTCGCCCGCCAAATCGCGTGACCGAGACCTCTGGTTTCCTTCTGGCGCACATAAAAAATATTCGCCATATCCGCCGGACGGCGAATCATTTCCAGCTCTTTCGTCTTGCCATCTCGCCGAAGGCGTTCTTCCAGCTCCGGGTGATAGTCAAAATAATCTTCCATGACGCTCTTCGCCCGATTGGTGATAATCAGGATGTCTTCTATCCCTGAATCTACCGCCTCTTCGATGATATACTGGATCACAGGCTTATCCAAAAGAGGTAACATCTCTTTCGGAATCGTCTTCGTCGCCGGAAGCATACGAGTTCCCAGCCCCGCGGCGGGTATGACTGCTTTTTTTACTCTCATTCGTGGTCTCCTCTGGCTACTGGGAAAATCCCCCCGGAGCCGTGCCCCGGGGGGATTTGTGATCTATCTTCTCTTACCCAGTTGCGCGAACTAAATATTTGCCTATTTCCTCACTCGCCAGATCAGGATCTGCTGTATAGGTGAGTGTAAATTTCATGTTTTCCCGCTCGGCGAAACGCTCCAGCCAGCTTAAAAACGCTTCAAACTGGGCTTCATCTTCTGCGTCAACAATCTTTTGTACCCCGGCGATAAACACGTGAGATACGTCATAGTTACTGGCATTGAGTCCGCTGATGAATCCTTTTAAGAATTCATAGCTACCAAAGTTGTACTGTGCAGTCGCGATAAGCCGCGCTTTGTGGGGGATATCATAGGTAAGTTTCGGAGTTTTTTCCAAACATACCACGTCACCGCGCTCTTCCTCAACCGCTTTCTTTACAAGTTCAATCAATTGTTTTGTCTTGCCTGACCCTTTGAGCCCCATGATGAGCTTCACCATTGGTTTCACGCTCCCTTTTCAAGAATAGGATGGTTCACTGGTCATTTTGTCTAAGCAACCGCTTTCTCTTAGCGCAAGTTTACCATGTTTTCACAAGTACGGCAAGCCCTTTTCTCATTTTTCATCGGTCTGCCTAAAAACCATTGTAGGGGCGGCCATTGGCGCGCCCCTATGGGTTTAGCCTTTGAACAGTTCGGCAAAATGTTTATCAACGAATTCATCGGATTTTGCGTATTGCTCTAAATAAGCGAGATACATGTTAGAGGTTTTGCTCAAGGCTTCATCTGCTTCCGTTGCGAGCGTGTGTAAGGTTTGCTGTAGTGTTACTGTGTATTTGTACAGAGACAGATACATTTCTTTGAAGGGCTCTTGCATACGACTACCATCCTTTCTATCAGATTCTTGGAGGTAAGACCCCACCGCAAACCGATACGAAAAAAACACAGCATAGGTTAAATAACCCATACTGTGAGGACAGTTTCGACCCAACAGGCCATACATGCCTTGCTAGATAGCGCGGGGGTGTGCTATACTAGGACATGCGGTGGGGCCTTTTGGTCATGTATGGGTGTGTATGGCACCTGTAACACTGGAGAGCTCCAACTCGTCCAGTGCCACCGCGAGTTTTTTCTCGGCTTGTAGGTATTGTATCATGACAGGCCTTAGAATGCAAGAGAAAATCCCCCTGATAGCAGGGGGATTTTGTGTTTCATTCGTAGGGGACGCACACCGGGCGTCCCCTACAACGAACCTTGCAACCTGCGCGAGCATTGTAGGGCGCGACGCCCTCGGCGCGCCGGGGTACTAATTTCAGTGAACCCGATGGTGCATTGCAAATTTGGGACACGGCGCGCCGAGGGCGTCGCGCCCTACGGAGTGCATCGATGATTACAGTCCACCCGTAAACAACAACCTCAAAAACTTCGCAAACACCTGCCCCAAGGAAATCTTCTCCACATCATCCCCCGCCACTATGGGGATCGTGGCAACCACTGTCTCGCCGTCGTAAACCGTAAGTGTCCCCAGGTTTTGTCCCGCCGTGACGGGTGCTTCTATCTGTTCCACCATCTCCACTGTCTGCGTCACACGGTCAGCGGCGCTCTTCTCTAGGAGTAAGCGCTCATGTCCGTCTAAAATCGGCTGAACAAAATCCACCGCACCCAGTTCTACGCGGAGAGGTTTTAGAATCTCCTCCGGTTGGATATCCACCAAGGTATAGTTGGCAAACCCAAAGCTGAGCAGTGTCTTCGCCGCCTCAAAGCGGGCATCACTTGTCTCACCCCGGAGCACCACTGCGATAAACTCGATCCCATCCCGCTCCGCAGAGGCGGACAGGCAGTACATCGCAGTCTGGGTAAAACCGGTTTTGAGCCCCGTTGCACCCTCATAATAGAAGATCAGCCGGTTTGTATTATTGAGCCCGAACTCCCCATTTCGCACGGTGTCCATCCAGATAGTGGAAAACTCTTTGACCAGATCATGGGCAAGAAGAGCCCGGCTCATAAGAGCAATATCCCTTGCCGTGGTCAAATTCTCCCGATTCTCCTCCGGGAGACCTGTGCTGTTGATGAATGTCGTATTCACCATCCCAAGCTCCCCTGCCCGGGCGTTCATCCGGGAGACAAAGGCCTCTTCCGTACCCGCCACATGTTCCGCCATGGCAACAGAGCTGTCATTGGCGGAAGAGATAATAATCCCCTTGAGCATATCCCGCACTGACATCTGCTCCCCCTCTTCCAGATACACCTGAGAGCCCCCCATAGATGCCGCCTGAGCGCTGGTGGTGACCATATCGTCTAAACCGAGACGTCCGGCCTCGATCTCTTCCATGATGAGCAGAGTAGTCATCACCTTGGTGACACTGGCAGGGGGTGTTTGTGTGTCCGCCTCTTTTTCAAAGAGCACCGTTCCTGTTTCCTTTTCCATCAAGATGGCAAAGGGTACATCAATCGTGATATCCACCGCCCTTGAGACCGGCTGTTCTTCTGTGAAAATGGACAGATCTGCCACCAGGCCAAAATCTTGGGGATAGCCCTCTGAAAAGGGATACAGCGCCCCATCTTCTTTCGCACTTGCAGAGACCAGTCCCATAAGGAGTACCAAGATTAGAAAACCTGCACCTATACGCTTCATCTGCATCATCCTCCTTGGAGGATACCTATGTCCCATTTGGGACAAATATACACCCTCATGAAATTCTCAGAAACTTTTTATAAAAAAGGTCTTGCTCGTGACCTTAGGTCATGAGTTATACTGCAAATAGATAGGAGGTCACGCTATGGAAAAACATCGTGCCATACCAGAGGGATACATGACAGTAGGCGAGGTCGCCAAGAAAGTGGAAATCACTGTCCGCACCCTGCAATACTACGACAAAGAGGGGATACTCTCTCCCTCCGCCGAGAGTGAGGGCGGACGCAGACTCTATACCGACAAAGATGTGGTGAAACTCTATCAAGTTTTGTCCTTGAAGTCTTTGGGTTTTTCCCTCGACGACATTAAAAACCGCCTCCTGTCTTTAGACACCCCGGAGGAAGTAGCTGAGGCGCTGACTCATCAAGCAGGGGCGGTTCGGCGGAAGATGGCAAGTCTGCTGGAGTCTCTCGATGCAATCGAGATGCTGAAAGCCGAAGTACTCCAAATGCAGACAGTCAATTTCAGAAAATATGCCGATATTATCGGGAGCCTACAAGTCAACAAAGAGTTTTATTGGATGATTAAGCATCTCGATGATAACATACTCGATCAGATGCAAAACAAGCTTGACGATGAGAGTGCACTGGCTATGACTGACGCACAGATTCTCATCTATGAGGAAGCCATCCGCTTACACAAAAAGAAAGTGCCCCCCGGAAGTGACGCCGGTCTTGCCCTAGCCAAAAAGTTCTGGGATACCATCGAACAGTTCACAGGCGGCGACAAGAAAATGATTGCGGATCTGCTAGAGTTCGGCGCCCGCATTCGCAAGCACGAACCCAAGTGGGAAGAAAAACACGCCAAAGCCTTTGAGTTCATAGAACCGGCTCTGATGGCTTATTTCATCAGTATCAACTACAATCCATATGCGGAGGAAACGAAATGAACTATGCAATCGAAGTAAAAGACCTGAAGAAAAGCTATGGTACAAACATTGTACTAAAAGGCTTAAACTTTACGGTCAAACAAGGCGAAACCTTCGCCCTCCTCGGTGTAAACGGCGCCGGAAAAACAACCTCCCTTGAGTGCATCGAAGGACTCAGAGGCTATGACAGCGGACAGATCCAGATACACGGAAAAGTGGGCATCCAGCTACAGTCCAGCTCACTCCCTGCCCAGATTCAACCCATGGAGGCGGTTCGTTTGTTCGCCAAGTGGAACAAAGTGAAGATCAACGATGACATGCTCCATGCCCTGGGTGTAGATGAGCTTGGGAAAAAGTCTTATGCGGGTATGTCAACCGGGCAAAAGCGGCGCTTACATCTGGCACTGGCTCTGTTAAACGATCCAGACATCATCTTCCTAGATGAACCCACTGCCGGTCTCGATGTAGAGGGCAGAATCGCTCTCCATGAAGAAATTCGCAGACTACAAACACAGGGCAAAACCATCATCCTAGCCAGCCACGATATGGCAGAGGTGGAGAGCCTATGTGACCGGGTTGCAATCTTGAAAGACGGCGAAATCGCCTTTATCGGCACCCCTACAGAACTTGTCGCAAAAGTCGGGCGGCACTGTATAATTACGATCCAGACCGAGCAAGGTGAAGACCGCTTTGAAACAAACCAGGTAAGTGACACCATGCTCACCGCACTAGCCCAGTATAGAGAACGGGACATTGCTGTCCTTGATATCAAGGTAGACAAAGGCACATTGGAAGAACACTTCATCAACATCTCAAGGGGGACTAAGGCATGAGCGCATTTGTATACGGAGTCATACTCCAATGGAAGCTAGATATTCGCAGTAAAGACATTCTGATCTCTTACTATCTCATCCCCCTTGTCATGTTCGCTGTCATGGGCGGCGTACTCACCTCCATCATGCCGGATATGCAGGGTACCGTCATTCAGTCCATGACAATTTTCGGCGTAGCCATGGGCGCCTTCACGGGACTCCCGGCCTCTCTTGTACAGATTTACGGCAGTGACATCAAAAATGTATATAAGGCCAATGGCATACCCTTATCCCTGGGCGTGATTACACATTTCATCTCCGCATTCGTCCACCTCTTTATCATGAGCATGATCATTTTTTTCGTCGCCCCCCTCCTCTTCGGCGCAACCCACCCTGAAAATCTGCCCCTCTACTTTGGCGGCCTTGTGATGTTCATTGCGGCTTCTCTTGCCATCGGTAGCGCTTTGGGTGTATTAATCAAAGAGCAAGCCAAGTCCGCCATGGTTTCACAGCTCTTCTTCCTACCCTCTGTCATGCTCTCCGGCGCCATGTTCCCAGCCGACATGCTACCCACTGCCTTCTCCTACATCGGCAGAGCCGTCCCCGCCACTTGGGGAAAACTGCTCATGTCAAGCGATGTGTTCCATCTGGCTTATTTCATCCCGCTGGTTGTGATGTTCGGAGTTGCAACTGTAATCTGCGGCATTGCCTTGTCCCGAAATGTGAAGGCGTAGGGACGGCCATTGGCCGTCCGCATATTCCAAGGTCCACCGCACCACCCAAAATGCGGCAAAACCATAGCCGCGGACGCACAATGCGCGCCCCTACATCGCATCCTAAGCGGAATATTCTGCCGGAGGGCTTGTCTAATCCCTCCCCATTGTGGAAACACTCTCAGAGTAACCCACCACAATAGGGAGGTTTTCCCATGAAAGCAATCATCATGGCCGGCGGTGAGGGCACACGGCTCCGACCTGTCAGCCTCAACGCGCCAAAACCCATGGTACGGCTCTTCGACCGCCCGGTCTTGGAACACACCCTGGATCTGCTGAAGAAACATGAGATCTATGACGCCTGTCTCACCCTGCGCTTTCTGCCCCAGATGATCACCGACCACTTCGGAGATGGTAGCCGCTTTGGAATGCGGCTCACCCATCAAATTGAGAACTCCCCTCTCGGCACTGCCGGTAGTGTTGCCGCTTGCAGAGACTTTATCGGAAGGGAGCCCGTCCTCATCCTCTCCGGCGACTCCGTCTGCGACTTTGATCTCTCAGAGTGCCTCGAATTCCACCATACCCGCCGGGCTGATGTGACCATTGTTCTCTATGCCCATCCGGAGCCTTTGGAGTATGGGCTGGTCATGACAGATGAAAGCGGCAAAGTGGAACGTTTCATCGAGAAACCCCCTTGGAATCAGGTCTTCACCAATCGCATCAACACCGGGATTTACATCCTCTCCCCCAGTGTCTTAGATGAAATCCCAGAGGGCATGAGCTTCGACTTCTCCAAAGACCTCTTTCCCAAACTCCTTGCCGGGGGGAAGCGTCTCTATGCCACGGAAGCACCGGGCTACTGGTGTGACATCGGCAGTCCCGAGGCCTATCTCCAGTGCGGCATCCATGCCTTGGAAGAAAAGTGTACTCTGGACTTCGGTGTAGAGCGCCGGGGACAATCTCTTTGGACACACTCCCCCATTCCAAGCGGTGTCTCCGTAATTGGACCGTGCTATGTGGGCAAAAACGTGGTATTGGAAACAGGTGCAGTCATCGGCCCCTATGCCATCATTGGTGAAAACAGCCATATCTCCACCGGGACGTCTATTGTGCGCTCTATGGTAGATGGCGCCGCCATCGGGCAGGATGTACGGCTGGATGGTGCGATTGTGGGGCGTGGAGCCTCTATCCGGCAGGGGGCAATCCTCAGTGAGGGATGCGTCATTGGAGACGGTACCATTCTGGGCGAGGGCTGTGTGGTAGATTCCAAAGTCCGCATCTGGCCTGGAAAAGAACTGCCCGCCGGGAGCCGCGCCTCTGAGAATCTGGTCACAGGCCAACCCCGCTCCGGGCTTCGTTTCACCGGAGGCGGCACAATCCGCGGAGAGGCTGGGGTGACCCTCACACCGGAAGCCCTCTTTGCCATTGGTTCAGCCCTTGGTGCCTCCGGGCGGGTTGGGGTTTGCTCTTCAGGTGAACCCGCAAGCAAACTCGCCGCCCGCGCCCTTGTCTGCGGCATCTCCTCTGCCGGGGGATTCGCTTTAGAGCTGGACTGCGCCTTCGAATCCGCCGCCAGTTTCGCTGCCGACCTCTACGGCCTAGATCGCACGGTTTTCGTGAGGCAGTTCGATCAAATGCTCCATCTCCGCGTCTATGGAAAGCGGGGGCTTTCCATCACCCGAGAGGAGGAGCGAAAGGTTGAGTCCGCCCTCCGTGCCGGGGATTTAAAGCGCAGTCCCGCCATGCGTGTGGGTGATATCTCCTCTACAAGCGGATCAATTGAGGCCTATATCTCCGCCGCCGCCAGTTGGGGTAGCTTGGGAGAGACACCTGCCTTCGCCGCCCATATTCGCGGAGGCGGCGGTGCAAATCGGGCGCTCAAAGGCGCCTTGGAACAGATGGGTGTGAGCCTCGCCTCCCACAGTTGGGGCGTACCCGTCTTTGAGACTGCCCGGGGCGGCATGACACTTCGGGCTGAAGACGAAGAGGGGCATGTGCTGGAACCGGAACATCTCCTTGCCATCCTGGTCATGCTGGAATTTGAAGCAGATGCCCAGGTGGTCGCCGTCCCGTATTCCGCCCCCATCGCCCTGGATTTGCTTGCCGGGAGCTTTGGCGGCAGAATTCTCCGCATTGGCAGGGATAAGGGAGCGGAAAGCCTCTATTACCGCCGCCCCTACCTGCGGGATGGCGTCTTCGCCGCCTGTCGCTTACTTGGAACTATGGCTTTGTCCGGTGAGAGTTTGCACACAATCAGCCAGCGCGCCCCCAGTTTCCGGACGGCACAGCGGGAGCTTCCTGTCAAAGGTGACCGTGCAGAACTCATGCAAAAGCTGGCGGCTGGCCTGGATAAGGAGGAAACTGAACTGGTAGAGGGTCTTCGCGTCCCCGCGGGTTCCGGATGGGTGCACATCTCCCCCGCTTCCGGGCGTTCTGTGCTGAAAATCCACAGCGAGGGGATGAGCATGGAGGCGGCGGAAGAGATTTGTTTGGATTTTGCAACACGACTGGAAGCCTTAGACGCAAAAACACCGGGCTCATGACTCCCCGGTGTCCAGTGATATGTATAATTCCTCCAACTCCTGCAAGGCCGCAACGAGCTTCTTCTGCGCCTCAGCCACACTTGCCTCCGCATCGGCGATCTTCGCGCTAATGCGGGGGATTTCTTTCGCGACACGGGCTGTTTGGATGTTGATGATTTCTTTGTTCATCTTGCTTTTCTCTTTCATAATATATTCTTATTATATTTTCATTATAATTTTATTATACCAATGATCTGTTTGTCAATATAAACTTCTTGTAGGGGCGGGGTTAGCCCGCCCGCAATTAAGCAAACAGAGGCGATAAAATCATGGATAAAATTAAAATTTCTAAGAAGTTTCCTCGTGGAGAAGATGGCTACAGTACTGTTACCATTCGAATACCAACGTATGTTCTCGAACAAATAGAAGATGTTACAGCTAAAACCAAGCGTTCCAGAAATGAAGTGATTTCTCTGTTACTGGCGGCGTCTGTTGAAAACGTGGTCATTGAAGAAGAATAGATACCGCAGGCGGGCTAACCCCGCCCCTACTTTACAATCGCCCTGCTCTCCCCTATACTAGAATCAACACTAGTACAGAGGAGAACAGGGCGATGCGCATTCATGATACAATCCACGACTCCATCGTAGACGGGCCGGGGCTTCGCTATGTGGTCTTCACCCAAGGCTGTCCCCATCATTGCGGGGGCTGTCATAACCCGGAAACCCACAATCTCACAGGCGGACGCGAGATCACAGTGGAGGAACTCATTGCAGACATGCAGAGAAACCCCCTGCTAGACGGCCTAACCCTCTCCGGCGGGGAGCCTTTCCTGCAAATAGAAGACTGTGCCAAACTGGCAAAAGCCGCCCACGAATCCGGCCTAAACGTCTGGTGCTACACCGGCTGGACACTGGAACAACTCCGGGAGATGCCGGGAACTGATATCCTTCTCCAAGAGATAGATGTCTTAGTTGACGGCGCCTACGTAGAGGCAGAACGGAGTTTCGACCTCCCCTGGCGCGGGAGTGCGAACCAGCGCGTCATTGAACTGTAGGGGCTGAATTCCCCTCCGTTGGAGGGGAATTAGGTCTTTTTCTTCCCGCCCGGTTTCGGCGGTGCTTCCGGCTTCACCAGACACCACTTGTGGAATCCAATCAAATCCGCCCGCCCCGCTTTGCGTAAGGCTTCCAAAATCAAGCGCTTCTTCTCCGGACGCCGCCATTGGAGTAGGGCGCGTTGCATGTTCCGCTCCCTGTCCCCTCGCGGCACGTAGACTGCTTCCATGGTAAAAGGATCTAGTCCGGTATAATACATACACGTGGAAACTGTCCCCGGGGTTGGATAGAAGTCTTGCACCTGTTCCGGGTGCTTTTTTTCTTTATGGAGAGATTCCGCAAGCAAAACCGCGTCTTCCAAGGTACACCCGGGATGACTGCTCATGAGATATGGCACCAGATACTGCTCTTTGTCATACTTCTGGTTCAGCCGCCGGAACTTCTCCGCAAAACGGTCATACACATGACTAGGCGGCTTCGCCATGGAGGCCAGCACATGATCTACACGGTGCTCGGGTGCCACCTTGAGCTGACCGGAGACATGGTAATGGACAAGCTCCGCAAAAAACTCGCCATTTGTATCCGCAAGCAAAAAGTCAAAGCGGATCCCGGAGCGGATGAACACTCGTTTTACACCCGGGATCTCCCGAATTTTGCGCAAAAGTTTCAGATAGTCTGTGTGGTCTGCATCCAGTTCCGAACAGGGTTCCGGTACCAGACAATGTTTCCCCTTACAAAGCCCCCGCTTCTTCTGTCCCGCACAAGATGCCCGCCGAAAGTTCGCCGTTGGCCCTCCCACATCATGGACATAACCCTTAAATTCCGGGTGACTGACAAAACCCTTCACCTCACCCATCACAGAGGGATGGGTTCGGGCTGTGACCATCTTCCCCTGATGGAAGCCGAGGGCGCAGAAGTTACACGCGCCAAAACAGCCCCGATTGTGGATCACAGAAAAACGTACCTCTTGAATGGCAGGCACAGAACCCAAGTCCTCATACATCGGATGCACCTCCCGCGTATAAGGCAAGGCGTAGACTCTGTCTAAATCTGCACCATCAAGCGGGAGCGCCGGCGGGTTTACAATCAAGGTGCGGTCACCATGCCGCTGTAAGATGGCACGCCCCCGAACCGGATCATGTTCCTCTTCCTGTATCCGAGTCGCCTCAGCATAGGCACGCTTATCCGCGGAGACTTCTTCATAAGAAGGACACTCTATCTTGGGATATGGAGTATCCACAATCCGCGTGATAGTCGCCGTACCGCGGATATCCCGGATTTCATCCACAGGTGTAGCGCTCTTGAGCCGAGCCGCAATCTCACGAATGGCATATTCCCCCATGCCGTAGACTAGAAGGTCTGCCTTCGCGTCAAGGAGCACACTGCGGCGCACCTTGTCTGACCAATAGTCGTAATGGGCAAAGCGCCGAAGACTCGCCTCCAGACCGCCCAAAACGATGGGTAGCCCTGGGAATGCCTCTCTCGCCCGGCCGGCATAGACAATCGCCGCCCGATCCGGGCGAAGCCCCGCCTGTCCACCGGGGGAGTAGGCATCCTCCCGCCGGGGTTTCCTCGATGCGGTATAGTGGGCAACCATAGAATCCAGATTCCCCGCCGTAATCAGCACAGCAAGGCGCGGCCTTCCCATAGATAGGAAGGCCGTTTTATCTCTCCAAGGAGGCTGAGCTAAAATCGCCACCCGGTAACCATCTGCTTCCAGCACCCTGCCGATGACAGCGGCGCCGAAACTTGGGTGATCTACATAGGCATCTCCGGTGACGAGTAAAAAGTCATATTCATCCCAGCCCCGGATTTCCATATCCGCTTTGGATACAGGAAGAAAGCGCCCTATATCCATCAGCGTACCCGGACAGAGATGTCCATCTCCATCTCCCACAAAGACCCCCGCGCACCGGGCACCTGATGGGTTTTACGGAAGCCAAAGCGCTCATAGAAGCCGATTGCCGCCGTATTCGTCTCTGCCACACGGAGTGTGAGCCGGTCACGCCCAAGCTTGCGGTATACACTGATGGCCTGTCCAATCAGTTGCACCCCAAGCCCTCTGTTCCGATATTCCGGAAAGACGTAGAAAAAGGAAATCGCACCCTCGCCAAGCTCCGCACCTCGTACAGTGTCCAGCTCTAAAATCCCAATCGGTGTATCACGGAGGCGTGCCTCTACCACAGCATCCGGATTCTGTGCCTGATGCGCCCGCGCCAAAGCCAAATAGTCCTCCGTATATCCCTCCAGACTACCGTGAATGCTCTGCCACGCCTCTCTGCGATAGGCAAGATAGCGATCTGCATCCTGGGTGAGATCAAAGGGGAAATAATCCACATTCCCCGTGTCACGTCCGTGGGAGTCTTTCCACCAGCTCTGTCTGGCGAAGGTACTCGTCTCCTCCGTTAGGTGACTGGCATCGTTCATGTAGTGAATCTGAAATTCACCCGCATCATACTCCAAATAGGCCACACCTGTGTTGTCACAATGGGCAATCTCTGCAATGCGCTCTGAAGGCAGTCCCATGATCGTCCCAAGGAGAGTACGGATCATACAACCGTGGGATACAATGCAAATCGTCTCCTCCGGATGTTTTTCCGCAAGCTCCCGCACCACTCCAGAAATCCGCTGGACTTTTTCCTTATACGGCTCCCCCACTTCCCAGCGGGCAGGATCCCGGGCATAAAATGCAAGCTGTTCCGCTTCATCCCGTTCCAGAGTCGCCCAGGTCAAGTCTTCCCAGCGCCCCATGTTTACCTCACGAAGGCGAGGTGTCGTCTGGGTCTCCATCCCCCGAGCCACCCCGATGGCGCGGGCAGTTGACTGGGCGCGGACAAGGTCGCTGGAATAGAGCGCATCCACATGTACTTCTGCAAACCGATCCCGCAAGGCCTTGATCTGCCGTAGTCCCAGCTCTGTTATATTGCTGTCAAAATGTCCATGCACCCGGCGATAGAGGTTCCCCTCCGCTTCCGCGTGACGAATGAGATATATTTTCGTACTCATGTGTGCACCTGTACCGTTCCTGTGAGCTCTGTCACACTTTTGATGCCACGCTGGTCGAGATAAGCGGATAATTCACGCTTGACTTTAATGGGCGCCAGGGGATCAATAAAGAGGGCTGTCCCAAGGGCAAACAGATCCGCTCCGGCGATCATCATCTCAGCCGCATCAGAGGCCGTCATAATCCCGCCCATACCCAAAATCGGGAGATCCACCGCTTGCGCCACCTGATACACCATCCGAATCGCCACAGGTAACACCGCAGGCCCTGAAAGACCGCCCATATTATTGTGCAGAATCGGTTTTTTCGTCTGCGTGTCAATCCGCATTCCCAGAAGGGTATTGATTAGACTCAAAGCATCAGCACCCTCAGCCTCACAAGCCTTGGCAATGGAGGCAATATCCGCCACATTTGGAGATAGCTTCACCATCACAGGCACTTTTGACTTTGCCCGCACAGCTCGTGTAACCTCTGCCGCCCCCTGTGTAGAGGTACCAAAAGCAAGCCCCCCCTCTTTCACGTTGGGACAAGAGATATTCACCTCTAGCAGATCAACCCCCGCATCCGAAAGCTTTTCCGCCAAGATTGCATACTCTTCCACCGTATTTCCAGACAGATTTGCAACCACCTTCGTGCGGTATTGTCTCAAAAAGGGCAGTTCCTCCGCAATAAAGGCATCCACACCGGGGTTTTGCAGTCCCACACTGTTGAGCATCCCCATGGGCGTCTCCGCAATCCGAGGCGCTTTGTTGCCTGCTCTTGGATTTAGAGTCAGACCTTTCACACAGATGCCGCCCAGTTCATTTAAGTCGAAAAACTCCCCATACTCCCGCCCAAATCCAAAGGTGCCGGAGGCGACCAAGATGGGATTTTCAAATTCCACACCTGCAAATGATACACGTAAATCCGCCATTACCATTTCACCTCCGTTGCGTTAAACACAGGGCCATCATGACAGACCCGCAGATTCTCACCATTTGCCATCGGCACAATACAACCGAGACAAGCCCCCACACCACAGGCCATCCGCTCCTCCATGGACACCTGACAGGGCACATTGTGCTCCGCCGCAAGCTTCGCCACCGCACGGAGCATGGGAGTGGGTCCACAGGCTAATACCGCGTCATACTTCCCGGTGGCAAGCTCTCGTCCGAGAGGCTCTGTCACAAATCCTCGCTCACCCACACTACCGTCCGCCGTGGTGATAAACACCTGATCACAGACATCACGGAAGTTGTCTTTCAGGATAACATTTCTTTCAAATCCAAAGCCCAAAATGGCGCTCACTTGCCCCACTGCTTCCCTGGCTGTAAATAAGAGAGGCGGTACGCCAACGCCGCCGCCAACTAAAAGGATTCTGCGTCCTTCTAAGGAGAACCCTGTACCGAGAGGGCCAATCAGATCCAAAGACCCGCTTTTCTTCTCAGAAAGCCACTTCGTCCCCTCGCCCTTGGCAAAAAATACGATCTTTAAGTACCCATCCCGGCTGTCACAAATACTGATGGGACGGCGAAGCAGTCTCCCTTCACCGCATTGGATATGCACAAACTGACCCGGACGAGCCTTTGCCCCAAGTGCCCCCGCCTCCATAGTAATGGCGTACACATTGTCCGCAAGCTCTCTCGCTGTGATGATTTCACACATGCGTTGCATCATGATAATGCCTCCTCTATACAATCATTGACCACCTTGTCATGTTGCTGACAAAGCGGGAAATCGGAATAAAGTGGGAAGGTTTAAGTCCCCTCGCAAGAAAAAAGGTTCTTTGTCCCCGTCAATCTCTTCCCAACAGGGGTGAACACCAAGCCAATCAGGACAAAAACCAAATTGGGCGGATTCTATCCCGGAAAAGGGAAGTTCTCTTTTCGGCTCAGAAAATGTGATTGGCCTTTGACTCATAACATCTGCTAAAAACAACTTACTTCCCTCTTGTTTTGCAACAACAAGGACATCGCAGTTTGGCAGAAAATAGATATCATCCGGGTAAGTAAGGAGCAAATGGAATAGCGCTACGGACTCTGTATTCGTACAATCAGCAAACGCGAAAGTCCTCGCTTCCGGGCACTTTCCCGGGTAGCTACCGCACCGAACTGATGGGCACGCACTGTCTGACCGCCGATTCGCATATCTGTTTTGTAGATACAGACATTAGACAACATTTCGCCCTTCTCGATGATGGAGTAGCTCTCATACCGCTCATCCCACACCTTCCGGGAGAGCCAAGGAGCGAAGGAAAATCCAAACACATCTTGGATGAGGCTGTCAAATAGCGGCTCAAAAGCCGGGTCATTGCTCCTGGTCACTGTAATCTGCATATTCCATTCCTCTTCGCCTTAGAAAAAGATTGCAAAGATGCGGAAGAAGCCCTGTAGCACTTTTCTAAAGAAGGGACGCTTTTGCCAAAGTGTCATATCCATCTCCCGGCTTTTCGCAAATGTCTCCAGAAAATCTGCTTTCATCTCTGCAAGCACAGGGGCGTCACAGATATAAACTCCGTTCTCATAATGGAGATAAAAACTCCGATAATCCATATTAAATGTCCCCGTGATGCCATGGTCATCATCGGAGAGGATCATCTTCGCGTGGATATAACCCGGCTCATACTCATAGATCCGCACACCGGCGCGCATAAGTTGACTATAGTTCGACTGTGTCGCCATGTGTACAAACCAGTGATCCCAAACATGGGGCGTAATAATCCGCACATCCGTACCGCCGAGAGCCGCCGTACAGAGGGCGTCCATCATACTGTTGTCGATAACCAGATAAGGGGTAGAGATATACACATATTCCCGGGCATTGTAGATCATACTGCGGTACATGGTCTCCGCCGGGTTGTCCGGGTTATTCATGGGTCCGTCAATGAAAGGCTGATAAAACCCGGGTGCTTCTGCACCCTCTTTCGGCGGGCGGTAAGCTTTAAAACACTGTTCTTCCCCTGTCTGCGCTTCCCAAAGTTGGAGGAAAAACACGGTAAGACTCCAAACCGCGTCCCCTTCCAAACGGATGGCAGTGTCTTTCCAGTGACCGTACTTCTCATAATAGTTCACATATTCATCCGCCATGTTGGTGCCGCCCGTGTAGGCAAGCTCACCGTCAATGACGCAGATTTTCTGGTGGTTGCGGTAGTTGATGTAGAGCCTGCTGGTGGAATACTGGATGGGATTAAAGCGGACAACTTGAATACCATGTTTGCGTAAGTTTTGATCAAATCCTTCCGGCAGGGTGATGAGACTGCCAAAATCGTCATACATCACACGAATTTCCACACCCTCGGCAGATTTTTGCGCTAAGACCGCAGTGTATTCTTCTAAAAGTCTCCCCTCTGCAATGATGAAATACTCCAGAAACACAAACTTTTTAGCCCGCTTGATGTCTTCCAACATCGCGTGGAATTGATTCTCTCCCAAAGGATAATACGCACAGCTTGTCCGCCTATACAGAGGAAAGCCCATGCGTCCCAAATAGCCCGCAAGGCGTTTTCTCCGGGGATGCAATTCACCCAGCTCTTGATAAATCGCGGCATCTTTCTCTAAAAACACATTTGTCCGCGCCAAGGTACGCCGCATCCGTCTATGTTTGGTGCGTCTGCCCCAGAGCACATAGAGCACGTGTCCTGTAACTGGGAGCAATAAAATCAGAATCACCCAGGCCATGGTGAAGGAGGCATTCTGCCGTTTGCCTACCAAGATGAAGATGTCAATCACAGCAATAATCTGGATCCCCATATAGAGAAAGAAGGCCAAGTCCTGCAAAAAATGAACCAAAAATAAGATAATCCCAATTTGGATAATCACCAAAATTGCAACGAGAGCCATCCGTAATAATCCCGCCGAACGTCTGCTTAATTTTGTTCGAACCAGTGTGTTAGCCATCAATCTCCTCGTCTTCATAAAATCCTTCGTCTAAATCAAAACCTGGCTCATCCCAAATCGGAAGCGACAGCCGCCGGGTCAGAATAAGCAAATAAAACAGTGCCGTTCCAGCTAAGGCGGCAAGGGCTATGTTCTCATAGCTAATGCCCCCATCTGCAAAGGTGACTCCTGTAAAATACACAGCCGAAGAAACCGCAAAGGTGAGCCGACCCACTTTCGCCTGCCGAAAGGCAAAGCCTGCAATGTAATACAGACTCAGTAGCAAAAACCCGAGGGCAAAGAGACGATACACATAGGCCAAAAGCACCGGATTCGCCGCATGGTCAATGTATAGGATCACCATCCATAGGCTGATAAAAAACACCGGGATCGCCGCGGGAATTGCTACATTTCGCCCGCTTGAACCAAATAGCGCCAACAGCAACAGAAACAGTCCCGTAAGCGTCGCCGCCCCTGCCCACAAGAGAGGGAAGAGTGCAATCTGCTGGGTGAGCACAAGGGCGATCAAACGTCCGCCGCCGACAAACAGCATGATGACTGCAAAAAAGCAATGTATCGTCCGCCCAAAGGCGCCTGTGCCGAAAGCTGTCGCAAAGTCCGCACCCTCTCGTTTCGGAGCAAGGAAAGACAATCCAAAAAAGAGCGCTACCACAACAACTGAAAGCGCCAGTAAGACAAGGGAAATCGGCGCATTCGCTGTAGCTAAACCCGTCTGTGGATCAAACACAGTTTCAAGCTGAAGTCTCCGTAAGAAAAATCCCGCGATGCCCGCCAAAACCGCAAGTGGTGCCAATATGAATCCGATTTTATGCATATCGTCCATCCAATCTGCTATATATTATGATAGGACAAAACTATCCCAACCAAAAAGCGCTACCACCATTTTACATCAAGGTGCCTCTCGCGTCAATCAACACTGCCAAGGTATGGGGCAAATGCGTTGCCATCTGTAGGGGCCACCGTCTCGATCGCCCGCGCCCTTATCATCACGCAAGCAATAACCGGCGGGCGATCGAGACGATCACCCCTACAAAACACTTACCCACTCCCACTGTAAAGGAGCTTGCCCATGCGACTGATTATCCTCATCTCCCTTTTACTTTTATCTCTCGCTATCCTGCTCCCCATCCTCTTCGTTGGACAAGCAGAGCGCCCCGAAGTCCTGGAGCCCGCGGAGACAGACATGCCCGAAATCACCCCAAGTCCCGAGAGCATAGAGTCGGAACACCCCGCCCGCTATGGACAAGATGCCGATTTGCTCCTAGAGGTCTTAGTCGGCGATGAGATAGAGCACATGTCCATGGAGGACTTTCTCTATGGTGTAGTCGCCGCTGAGATGCCCGCCCGCTTTCATCCCGAAGCCCTCCGCGCCCAAGCCATTGCGGCACGGACATACACCCTCCACCGTATGCTCATCTCACCCAGTCCCCGCCACCCGGAAGCAGACGTCTGCGGCAGTTACGCCTGTTGCAAAGCCTTTCATCCACCGGCACGTCTCAGGGAACGCTGGGGCACATACTATGACCGCTATAGCCAAATCATCCGGGAGGCCGTGGCAGACACGGATGGGATCATCCTCACCTATGGAGGAATTCCCATCCTCGCCGCCTTTCACTCCTCTTCTTACGGCACGACAGAGACAAGCTCTGCCATTTGGGGTAGTGTCCCCTATTTGCAGAGTGTAGAAACCTTCGAAAGTGTCCATGATGTCCCAAACTACTATGAGGAAATCCAGCTCACCTTCGACGCCTTCCGCGAGACTGCCCTCGACCGCATCTCCGGTGCAGTCTTAGACCCAGACGACAAACCCCATTGGATCAGCGATGTCTCTTATACCGACTCCGGCAGGTTAGAGCACCTTACCATAGGCGGCGTCTCTGTCACAGGCGCTCAGTTCAGACGGCTATTCGGCCTTCGCTCTACCGCCCTCCGCTTCTCTTTTGACGGAGACAGCATGACCATCACAACTGGAGGTTATGGTCACGGCGTTGGAATGAGCCAGTTTGGTGCAAATACCATGGCAAACAGAGGCTATCTCTTTGATGAAATTCTGCTTTGGTACTACACAAACGTAAGCTTCGCCTGGATGGACACCGTATTCCCAGCGGCGTAAGAATCAGGATACCCCTCTGCTTTCGTGCTTTTCCTTGCTATTTTGATTGATCTAGTCTATAATTGCCTTACATGAAAGTGCAAAATACAACTAGATCATCAAATTTTGTGAGGTGTTGTTTGTGAAAAAGTCAATCAGTTTTCTTCTAGCAATCCTATTGCTTCTCCTGGTCTTCCTTCCCGGTGCCAGCGCCACAGAAGCCAGTGTGTTCTCTGTTGATGCAACCCCGGGTGTAAACCATAACGGCTACCTAGTCACCCTGCGAGACAATCTGCGCCCCCGCATCATCCCTTTCAGTGCAGGTGTAGAGGAAATTAGAGAAACCCTCTTCTTTGTAGACAGCATCGAAGATGCCGAGGCAATCTGGGCGGCGCACGAGGTCTTACACATCGAGCCGAACCACGAGATTGAGCTTTTTTCCACACCCAATGATCCCCTATTCTCTCGCCAGTGGGACATGCACATGGTAAACGCCCAAGCTCTTTGGAATGCCGGTGTCACAGGCCGTGGCACACGGATCGCCATCATTGATACCGGTATTTTCCGCGGTCACCAAGACTTGAGTCCGAATCGCATCGCGACTGGGTTTAACTATGTTACAAATAACACCGCAGTCGTAGACAGTGTGGGCCACGGTACCGCCATCGCCGGTGTCATCGCCGCAACCCGGGATAATCGCTTTGGAATGGCAGGTCTCTTAAGTGAGGTAACCCTGGTTCCTCTCCAAACATTTGACGCGCGCTCAGGCTATGTAAGCCTTGCAGTCACTGCAATCTACGATGCGGTAGATATCTATAACGTAGATGTCATCAACCTGAGCTGGGGTATTCCGGGGGGCGGGTCAAACCAAGCGTTGGAAATAGCTATAAACTACGCAGTCTCTCGAGGTGTCATCGTCGTTGCCGCTGTCGGCAACAATGGCACAACCCAATACTCATTCCCAGCATCCTACTCCAATGTCATTGGTGTAGGAGCTGTAGACTCTACCGGCACCGTAGCCGGCATCTCTCAACGGAACACTTCTGTTTTTGTAACAGCACCGGGTGTTGACGTCATCTCAGTGGGTGTCATGAATTCTTCCGTTTTCATGTATGAGACCGGCACAAGCATCGCCGCCCCATTTGTCTCCGCGATGGCCGCGGCGGCACGTTCCTTAAACCCTGACATCACTGTTGCACAATTTAGAACCGTTCTGCAAAATTCTACCGTACCGCGTACAGGCGGATATAACACCTCTTACGGACACGGCATCATCGACATGGAGCGTTTCCTCGCAAATATGTCGGGCTCAAGTTTCCCTGATGTTGTAGGCCACTGGGCGCAAGACAGCATCCGTTTCGTTGTAGAGCGTAACCTATTTGCAGGAAACCCAGACGGCACATTTGCACCAAATGCACCCATGAACCGCGCCATGTTCGTCACTGTCCTCGGCAGACTGTACACCCAAATGGGCGGCACAATTCCAAACCGGAATGACGGTTTCACCGATACAGTAAACGGAAGCTGGTACAGCCGCTATGTGGCATGGGCATCTGAGAATAACATCGTAAGCGGTGTCGGCAACAATCGCTTTGCCCCAACCCAAACGGTTACCAGACAACAGGCCGCCGTTATCCTCCAGAACTTCACCACCTACACAGGCAGAGCGGCTGTCGGAAATCCGATTCGTCTCAACCCCTTCATTGACCGCGCTGAGGTTGCCGAGTGGGGCAGACTTCCCCTCGCTTGGGCAATCGAGCAAGGCATCGTCACAGGAGTCTCTACACCGAACGGCCTTACCTTGCAACCAAATGGCTCCTCCACCCGGGCGCAAGTCGCCGTTCTTTTGGAGCGGTATATCCAGAGTCAAAACATCACGCTACATTCAGCAGAAGATTTAGCGGCGTAAGCCTAATACCAATAGAAACCATAAAAGACGGCGTTCCAGCACAAAGCTTGGAACGCCGTCTTTCTTTCAGTTGTCAGGATGTACCCGTAGGGGACGCCTCCCCTATTTCCGTTTCCGAAGCATCTCTTTAAACCGCTCAGGATCCGTATTGATCACCAGCTCTTCCGGGAACCCTACTTCCTCCAAAAGTGCAAGCGCCCGACTAAAGTCCCCCACAGCCGGCGCAAAGTGTGCATCTGATCCCAGCACAACCATGGCGCCGTGACGCTTACAAAGCTCCAACAGGATGCGGTAATTCTCCCACGTATTCTGCCGATGATGGGTGGGATCTAGGGAGGAGTTATTCACCTCAATCAAAACCCCCACCCGCTTCGCCTCTAAGACCAAGGCCTCATAATCCAGCGGAATCCGCTCATCATCCGGATGCCCGATAATAGAAACCCCCGGCGTCTGGATCGCGCCCAGAAATGCCCGGGTATTCTCAGCCCGGCTCCCGGCAGAACAAATTGTCTCGTGGAAAGACACGATGCCGATGTCCATCTTATCCAGCATCCGCTGATTCATGCTGAGATTCCCGTCAAAGTCTGTAATATCCACTTCCACACCATAGAGCATCTCCACACCACAGAGCTTCTTGTCCAGCCTACGGTAATTGTTAAAAAAGGTAATGGGCGGCGCATCGAACATACAGGGCGCGTGTTCGGTGATGGCAAGGAGAGACATGCCTCTCTCAGAAGCAACCTGCGCGTTTTCTAAGATGGTGGAAAATGCATGTCCGGAAGCCAGTGTGTGGGTATGTGCGTCTAGTTTAATTTGCATGAAAACTCCTTTATATGACACGATGTCCGCTGGCTTTTTGCAAGCGGTTCGTGATTGCTTCACCAAGATCTCTTGTATAGAAGGGCGCCAAATAGATCACATCCAGCCCATGTTCGTCAAATTCTCGCAGGGCGGCATACAGACCTTTGGAGACAGACAGCGGATCACCTGCCCTGCCGCAAGCCAAAACTACATCTGCTACATAGTCTGTCTGATCCGCCGGAACCAAAATCCCAACTCGCTTCCCACCAGCCCGCGCCTCCGCAATCAGCCGCCGGAAGCGAGCATCATCACCCTGCACCAGATACAAAGGCGCTTGCGGCGCATAGTGGGTATACTTCATCCCCGGTGACTTCGGGGCGGATTCCGGCTCTGCAAGAGACTCCGCCATCACCACCGACCCAATCACAGCCTCAATCTGCGCCCGTGTCACACCACCCGGCCGCAAAATCATAGGCGGTGTACTTGTGCAATCAAGCACTGTGGACTCAAGCCCAATCTCTGTCGCACCACCATCTAGAATACCCGCGATCTTTCCCCTTAAATCATCCGCCACATGCCGCGCCTGTGTCGGGCTCGGTCTCCCGGATACGTTAGCGCTGGGTGCCGCAATTGGTATATTTGCGGATTGCAAGAGCGCCAGTGCCGCAGGATGCGCCGGAATACGCACACCCACACTGGAAAGCCCCGCCGTCACATTTTCCGCAATCCCGGCCTGTTTTGGTAAGATAATCGTAAGCGGTCCCGGCCAGAAGGCATCCATCAGCTTTTGCGCCGTCTCCGGTATTTCGGAAACCACCTGGGACAGTTGTTCAGTTGAACCGATATGTACAATCAGGGGATTGTCACTGGGTCTGCCCTTTGCGGCAAATATCTTCGTGATCGCCTCAGCGCTTGTTGCGTCTGCACCCAAGCCATAAACTGTCTCCGTGGGGAATGCAACAACCTCCCCCCCTCGGAGAAGCACCGCCGCTTCTTCTATTGTTAAGTCAAATCTGGTATCCACGTCTATTTCATCTCTCCAAGTTCCGCGTTCCGCTTCGCCGCCTGCCGGATCGCAGAAATCGCGGCATGTCTAAATCCGCCCTCTTCCAAAGCCAGAACCCCAGCAATGGTAGAGCCCCCCGGCGAGCAGACCATATCTTTCAGCGCCCCCGGATGTTCTCCCGTTTCCAACACCATAGCCATAGCCCCATACACCGCCCGCGCCGCAAACTCCATGGCAAGCGCCCGGGGAACACCCACAGAAACGCCGCCGTCTGCTAAGGCTTCAATGAACATATACGCAAAAGCAGGGGTACAGCCGGATAAGGCTGTTGCCTGATCGAAGAGCTTTTCATCCAACCACTCAGATTCCCCACAGGGGGCAATCAGCGTAAGGAGTGCCATCTTGTCCGCCTCAGAGACGACATCGTCACAGGTAAGAAGCATGAGTCCCTTCCCAATCAAGGCCGGCGTGTTTGGCATCATGCGGATGATGGGATAGTCTTGTCCTGCACCAAACCATCCGCGCAGTGTGTCTATCGTTACACCCGCTAAAATCGAGCAGAGCACCTTTGGTTTTCCAACTTTCTGCGATTCTAGCAAAACAGGCGCAATCTCTCTGAGCACCTGGGCTCCTGTTTGGGGCTTTACACAGAGCAGGATCAGTTCTGCCATCTCAGCGGCTTCCGCATTAGTCGCAACTGCATGACACCCATGCTCCTGCGCCAGCGCCTCAGCCCGACCGGGCATGGCGTCTGTCAGATAAATCTGCCCGGGATCCACACCCTGACAAGCCGCCGCCAGAATCGCTGTACCCATAGCGCCTGTGCCGATGAATGCAATCTTCTTCCTCATATCTCCCGCTCCACTTTCATTTTTCACATAGAATGCTTCTATTTTAACGCATTTTGCGCAAAAAAGAAAGCCCTGTACTAGATACATGGCTTTTTGGTGTAGTGTTTACAAGCAGGTGTTTCGGTTTCCCTCTTTTTTGAGTGAGGATACACACAGTGACCGTAATGGAGTGCGCGGTAGGATTTCCCAAACTTGATATAATGCAAGCGAAAGTGTTTGCATGTCTGGCAGACCTCTGTCTGTTTCATAAACTTCCCTCCGGTGTCCCGTATGGTGCCTTTTAGACAAACAATACACCATACGGTGTATTGTGTCAATATAGCTTTTTGTTTCACAGAAGGAGATATTGATAGATGTATAAAAGAATTCGAGACTTGCGAGAAGACGCAGACCTAACGCAGAATCAAATTGCTGAGGCACTTCACATGCACAAAACAACGTACAGAAGATACGAATCAGGTAAGCGAGAACTACCCTTAAATATTGCGATATTGCTTGCCAAGCACTATGGTGTAAGTCTAGATTATCTTGCAGGGCTAACAGATAGCAAATAGTGCAAGGTAGAACCACCCCGCCCTTCGGGCACCCCTCCAAAGGAGGGGAATCCGACCTTTTAACCCCATTCCCCTCCTTGGAGGGGTGCCGCCCGCAGGCGGTGGGGTGGTCTATCTTGCAAAAAATGCATACAATTGCCCTGATCAAGACACTTCCCTTGACAAACCCTAAAAAACAAGTATAATAGAAAGGCTCTGCATTCAGAGCAATATCCTTGCTCCCGCCATACGATGTGGGGGCCATAGACCAGAAGGAGGTGCAAGACATGGCTAAAATCCAAGAAAAGTACGAGCTCATGATCGTCTTCAACCCAACAGACGGGGAAGAAGCGGTTACAGCAACTTTCGAGAAGATTCACGGTCTAATCGAAAAAAACGGAACGATTGATGAAGTAGAAGACATGGGGAAAAGAAAACTCGCCTACGAGATCAACTACATCGCAGACGGGCATTATTATCTCATCAAGTTCACTTCAGCTCCAGACTTTCCAAGAGAACTCGAGCGTGTTATCGGGATCACAGACGGCATTCTACGTTCTTTGATCACCGTCCGTCCAGAGTAAGGGGGAGACAGATGAATCAAGTCATCCTTATGGGCAGACTAACCCGCGACCCGGAGCTTCGGCACACCCAGTCCGGACTTCCCGTTGCAAGCTTCAGCCTCGCAGTTGACCGCCGTTTCGGCGGACGTGACAGCGAACGGCAGACCGATTTCATCGACTGTGTCGCCTGGCGTCAAACGGCTGAGTTTTTGTCCAAATACTTCACCAAAGGCAGAATGTGCGCAGTCCACGGAACCCTACAGATCCGGGACTGGCAAGATAAAGAGGGCAACAAACGCCGTAACGCGGAAGTCGTAGTAGACAATGTCTATTTCTGCGGCGACAAGCGGGAAGGCTCTTCTTCTGGCGGCGGTGGCTACAATCAATTCGATGATCGCCACGCCCCACCCATCGACGACGGCTACAGCTCCGCCCCGTCAAGCGGCTCAGACTTTGCCGTAATAGACGATGATGACGGCGAACTGCCGTTTTAACCACTACACTGAGAATAGGAGGAACTGAACCATGGCTGAACAACGCGAATTCAGAGGCCGCCCAAGAAAGCGGCGCAAAGTATGTCAATTTTGTGTAGACAAATGTCAGCACATCGACTATAAAGACACAGGCAAACTGAAAAAGTTCATGTCTGAGCGTAGCAAAATCCTACCCCGCCGCACAACCGGCACCTGCGCCGGACACCAGCGGCAACTTACCGAGGCAATCAAACGCTCTCGTCAAGTAGCGCTGATCCCGTATGTAACGGACTAGTTTTTTGGTTTTGAAAGCACCAGCTCCTTTTTGGGGAGTTGGTGCTTTTTGTTTGTAGAGACACCTGTGAGAAACCCCATTCCCCTCCCTGGAGGGGTGCCGCCCGCAGGCGGCGGGGTGATCTTCACCGCAACCGCTCCGCAGAACCACCCCGCCCTTCGGGCACCCCTCCAAAGGAGGGGAATTAGAACATGCCAAATAAGCGCTATCCTAAGGTCACCATGCATATTTTTCCAAAAACACCCATAAGCTAAAAAAGGACAACCTCATGCAAATCAAGCAACAATGCATAATTCCCTCACTGTCGGACATAGTAAAGCAGGAACTAGAACCACGGACTCTGTGTGAAAGGACTGAATAAAATTTTATGATACTAGATCGAATCGCACTGATCCTTGCGATTATCGGCGGCCTCAATTGGGGCACAGTTGGCCTCTTCCGTTTCGATATCGTAGCCGCCCTCTTCGGCGGTGCCGCAAGCGGCCCCAGTCGCCTTGTATACGGGCTGATTGGCCTCTCGGCTCTCTGGTGTATCTCCCTGCTCTTTAGAGAACGTGATGGTGTTCGTGAGGGCGAATCCAGATAAGAATCGCAAAGAGCCCGGGGACAAGTTCCATGGGCTCGATACATATTCCAGCACATCCTTGTCACACTTTGTCGTCTTATGTAAACGCTTGTAGCATAATGCAAATATCCCTGCATCCTTTCGATTGTGGAAAACTCTGTGGAAAATGTGTGAAACTATTTATTTTGCACGTCCCCTTCCGTGAAACAGCATCCCAGGTATACTTTTTTTGTAATGCATATTCAATAATTGCAAGACCCCACTTGCAATTATGTCCCAAGAACCCACTTTACAAGTCTGTCTTGCTTATGTTACTATATCCACAATACGCACCAAATATCGAAAAAGAGAATGAATCATGTCGAATTATATCCTCATCGCAAACAATACCTGTGATCTCCCGGAGGAGCTCTTAAACGATTTAGACCTCAGCATCATGCCCATTGGGTTCACCATCGGAGATGACAGCTACAAAACCATGCCCGTCAAAGAGTTTTACCAAAAAATCCGCGAGGGCGCCATGCCTTCAACCAGCGCCGCAAACGTGGGCGAGTATGTAGACATCTTCGAGCCAGCGCTAGAGGCCGGAAAAGACATTTTGTGCCTCGTCTTCTCCTCTGGCTTATCCACTACATATAACTCCGCAGTCATCGCCGCAGAAGAGATGATGGAGAAGTATCCCGATCGGAAAATCTTACTCGTAGACACCCTGGCCGCCAGTACAGGCGAAGGCCTTTTGGTACACGGCGCCGCAAAGAGACGCCTTGCCGGGGAATCTCTTGAGGCCGTCAGAGATTGGGTCGAAGACACAAAACTCAAAGTTGCCCACTGGTTCACTGTAGACGATCTGGGTCACTTAAAGCGGGGCGGCAGAATCTCCGGCGCACAAGCGGTCATCGGCGGGATGCTTGGTGTAAAACCAATTTTGCGTGTCAATGACGAAGGGCGCCTAGTCCCCGCAGGCAAAGTCCGCGGACGTGCCGCCGCTTTAGCAGAGCTTGTCAAATACTTTGAAAAGTCCGGTGTTGACTTTACAGACAAATCCGTCTACATCTCCCACGCGGACTGTGAGGGTGAAGCAAATGCCCTAGCGGAAGAAATCCGCAGTAAATTCGGGCCAAAAGAAATCATCGTCAGTTACATCGGCCCCGTAATCGGCTCTCATACCGGCATCGGTGTCATCGCAGTGATGTTCGAGAGCACAGGTCGCGAATAAGAAATTCTAGGGGCGGCCGACCTGCCGGCATTCCATAAACCACGGGCGATCGAGTCGATCGCCCCTACATCAAGTGCCATCGCAAAGGCGGTGGCACTTGTTTTTTTTGCCTATTCGGTGTAAAATAGCAAAGAATTTCCTTCGTCCAAGCTGGTTCTGTTTGCTCACGCACGATAATACCTATACTATAGTTGATTATGTTCAAAATGGTCTAAAGAATTGCGAGGATATTTTTGGCCGTAGCCCTCCGTCCTCTTTGTTTTCAAATGGGAGCGTAGTTCAAGGATGACGAAGCCGGTGGGCTGTCGCCCACCGAGGAGGAAGACGCAGAAATGCGGAAAATAGGCCGCAAGGCTTTGGGCGATTTTGAACGTAATCAACTATTTGAGGCAAGGTCTCAATTCGATGATCTGGGGGATATTTTTTTGACTGAATCAAATCACAACAAAGGCTATCTACACGGCGCGGCGATCCTAGCGGGAGCCGTTGCGATTGTAAAGGTGCTCGGTGCCATCTACCGCATCCCAGTTGGAAACATCTTGGGTGATGTGGGCTTTTCCACCTTCCAATCCGCACATGCCATCTATGCCTTTCTGCTCACCCTCTCCACAGCAGGGCTTCCGGTGGCGCTCTCTAAAATGATCTCCACCTCCCACGCCCTTGGACGAGGCGCACAGGTAAAACGTACCTTCCGCATCGGGCGCAACACCTTCTTTCTCCTCGGTGTGGTCAGCTTCCTTATCATGGCGCTCTTCTCCCAGCAACTTGCCAACCTAAATAACGCACCGACTGCGGCCTTGGCGATTCTGGCCCTTTCCCCCGCTATGCTCTTTGTCTGCCTCATCTCTGCTTATCGCGGGTATTTCCAAGGCTTCTCCAACATGATCCCAACCTCCATCTCCCAAATCATAGAGGCCGTTGCACGTCTCTTCTTGGGGCTGGGTCTCGCTTGGTATCTCTCCCGCACAATCGGTGATGACGCAGTCACAGTTGCAGGCGCTATCTTTGGCATCACTGTGGGTACGGCTATCGCAACGGTTTACCTCTTCCTCTATAAAAAGCGGATGGATCGCACCCTCACCCTGGACGACACCGACAAAGCAGATCCCAATCGTCAGATCTTCCGTAATTTACTCCATATCGCAGTCCCTCTTTCCTTGGGCGCTTCCTTTATGGCACTCATCGTGATTATCGACAATGCCATCATTTTAGGCAGACTGCAATCGGCTCTTGGCCTTTGCTATGACCAAGCACGGAGTCTGCATGGCACTTATGGCATGACCACATCTCAATTTAATCTGCCCTCCTCCTTCATCATCCCGATCACAATCGCCCTCATTCCCGCCATCTCCGCATTTTTAGCACGGGGCGATAAAACTTCCGCGCGAAAAACAGCGGAGTCCGGCATTCGTGTCACCTGTCTCTTAGCTATGCCGGCAGGTGCCGGTCTCACCGTGCTTGCGGGTCCCATCATGTATGTGCTCTACTACGGTCGTTTCGCTCCCCAAGGGCCGGGACTCATGGCATGGATGGGGATTGCGGCCTTCTTCCTCTGCTTCTTCCAAGCCACAAACTGCGTTTTGCAGGCATACGGCTTCCAGCGATATACCCTCTACACCTTGCCTGTGGGCGGGGTCGTAAAAATCATCCTCAACTGGTTCTTGTTGGGCGACCCGCGTATCTCTATCTACGGAGCCGCAATCAGCACAGTTGCTTGTTATGTTGTGATTAGCATTATGAACGTCATTCTCGTCAAGCGTAAGATCCCAGATCCGCCAAGCTTCCGCAAGATCTTGCTCCGTCCCCTGCTCTGTACCGCCGTCATGGCGCTTACCGCTTGGGCTTCCTACGGGCTCATCTCCCGCTTTATCTCCGGCCCCCTTTCTGATATGCCCGCAAGACTCCCCATCGCCATCGCTCTCTTCGGCTCAATTGGCGCCGCTATGGTGGTCTACCTGGTCCTCATCATCGCCCTCCGTGCCCTCACTTTGGAGGATATGCAAATGCTTCCAAAGGGCGCGAAATTGGCAAAGATACTCCGAATCCGCTGAAATTCCTTAAATTTTCACGGAAATTCAGTAAAATAGCTTGCATATAGGGGGAAAGTATGGTAGATTTTCAATGTACCAAATCTTATACAGTGGACGATCTCCGAAAAATCATAGCCTTACTCCGTTCTGACCAGGGTTGCCCATGGGATAAAGAACAAACCCATGAGAGCATCCGGCGGAACTTCCTAGAAGAGACCTATGAAGCCTGCGAAGCGATTGATTCAGGCGATGTAGACCTCCTGAGGGAAGAACTAGGCGATGTACTCACCCAAGTGATCTTCCATGCACGAATTGAAGAAGAAGCAGGTCACTTCAATTTAGATGATGTAGCCGATCGAACCTGTAAAAAGCTGATCTTCCGCCATCCCCACATTTTTGGCAATACCAAGGCTGACAACGCCGATGAGGTCACCCTCGCTTGGGACGAGCTGAAACGCCGGGAAAAGCAACATGAAACCATCACAGAGTCCATGGAAGCTGTCGCAAAAAGCCTCCCTGCCACTTGGCGGGCGGAGAAGATCCAAGCAAAGGCAAAAAAAGTCGGTTTCGACTGGCCGGATGTAACAGGCGCCTTGGACAAGCTCAGGGAAGAAACCAGCGAACTTCAAGAAGCAATCGCAAAACAGTCCGGCATCGAGGACGAAGTGGGCGATTTACTCTTCTCTGCGGTCAACATCGCACGAATGCTAGACATTGACCCGGAAGATGCGCTACACAAGACCTCAAACAAATTCATCCGCCGCTTTGACTATCTGGAACAGCGCGCACTGGAACAAGGGCAGACGCTGACTAACATGTCACTTGACGAGATGGAAGCCCTCTATCAAGAGGGAAAAGCAGAGCTTTAAAGTGTGTATCACACTTTTTAGTAAATAAAATGAGACGATGAAAAATCGTCAAGCAACTTATTAGGAGGAATTTCAACATGAACAAAGCGGAACTCATTGCTGTAGTCGCAGAGAAAGCGGAGCTTTCTAAAAAAGACACAGAAAAAGCAGTCAACGCGCTAATCGAGGCAGTCACCGAGGGTCTTCAAAAAGGCGAAAAAATCCAACTTGTTGGCTTCGGCGGCTTCGAAGTAAAACAACGCGCAGCGCGCATGGGTAGAAACCCAAAAACAAAAGAGCAAATCCAAATCCCAGCTTCTAAAGTGCCTGTGTTCAAAGCTGGCAAAGCATTCAAAGACGCAATCGACGGCAAATAGAATCTGATTTAACAAATAAGCCGCCTCCGCTTGGGGGCGGCTTTCTGCTTATAGTCAAATCAAATAGTAGGAGATACCGTATGCGTTTAGATAAATACCTGAAAGTCTCGCGTCTCATCAAACGCCGCACCATCGCGAACGAGGCCTGTGACAATGATCGCGTCCTGGTAAACGGAAAACCCGCCCGGGCGTCTTACGCAGTCAAATTGGGCGATCAGATTACAATCCAGCTGGGCGCACGTGTGACCACTGTGGAGGTACTGAGCATTGCGGAACACGCGCAGAAAGAGTTGGCCTCTGCAATGTATCGAGAGTTATAGGCGATCGAAAGCCTATGTCCCTATATGTAAGATCATGCTCCACTGGGAGTAACCTCAGTCACGACCACCCTTAAAACGGGTGGCCTGCTCTGAGCCTATAAGGCTCTTTTACTGGCCGAGCCTCAAGGCTCACTGAATTATTTTTCGTTTGCACGATGTACCCTACCACCCTTAAAAGGG
>Ga0131853_10000780_pt1 | contig 57385 bp, 82 predicted proteins | sample TergutLab28metaG_FD_92764 | JGI IMG/M metagenome (GOLD analysis project Ga0131853, IMG submission 92764) | Labiotermes labralis P1 segment gut microbial communities from Petit-Saut dam, French Guiana - Lab288 P1 (version 2) (version 2) | ecosystem: Host-associated > Arthropoda: Insects >...
CCAAATCGCCGAACTCCCAAAAATTTCTCCGGGGGTAAAATTTTAGGCCTCCCTTCGATTTTTGGGGTGTCTAAAAGCCAGCGTCTGATTAGATATTCTCTTCTCCGGGTTGGTGAGCCCGAGCTCCTTTCAAGAGTCTGACGCTGGTTTTTAATCACCTCAAACTATATTCGAAGGGAGGCTAAACTATGAAAGAATCATTACCGAAACAATCGAGAAAGCGTCCTCCAGCAACAACACCCGAGGGAAGAGAGAATCAATTAGTCTCTTTAGCTATAGATTTAGCCGAGAAACAATTGTTAAATGGTACGGCCAGCTCTCAAGTAATCAGTCATTACTTAAAACTTGGGTCGAGTACGAATCGCCTAGAGAGAGATATTCTCGAATTGCAGAAAGAATTGATCCAAGCAAAGACGGGCGCAATTCAGTCTGGAAAAGATATGCATGAGTTATATACTAAAGCAATTAATGCTATGCGCTCGTACTCTGGTATGAGAGGAGATGAAGGAATTGACTAAAACATATTCTGAGCTAATCCTTCTGCCTACTTTTGAAGAACGATTTCGTTATTTGAAGATTGGTGGAGTCGTTGGTAAAGCGACTTTCGGCTTTGAGCGATATTTAAATCAAACTCTCTATCTATCGAGAGAATGGCGATGCTGTCGAGATGGAATATTAATTCGTGACAATGGATGTGATCTAGGAGCTCTAGGCCGAGAGATATTTTCAAGACCAATGGTTCATCACATCAATCCGATAACAATTGAGAACATTGAACAAGGACACGATTGTGTGTTTGATCCAGAAAATTTAATTACAACAATGCTCAGGACTCATAATGCGATTCATTACGGAGACGAATCGCTATTAGCACAACTTCCGAAAGAAAGAACGAGAGGTGATATGTGCCCATGGCTGATCTCAACTTAGAAAATGATTCTTCTCTCAATAGTATCCTAACATCCATAAAAAAGATTCTAGGAATCGAGGAAGAATACGAGCATTTTGACAAGGATCTAATAATCCATATCAACTCGATATTTATGACTCTTAATCAACTTAGTATCGGTCCAGAAAACGGATTCAAAATTAAAGACAAAACCGAAACCTGGGATTCCTTTCTCGAAGATCGAACAGATTTGGAAGCTATTAAAACTTACATGGCTCAAAAAATTCGACTCATTTTTGATCCGCCACAAATGGGCTATCTTGTAGAATCAATAAACAAACAATGCCAAGAGTCTGAATGGCGACTCAATATTCAAGCTGAGGGGAAGGAGTAAAAAATGGATGGTAATTAATAATAAGAAAGAAGCGGCCGTTAGTGGCCAATGGAGTAATCCAGGAGCCACTTTATATGATAGACTTCTAGAAGAGACCAATTTCAAAACGCTATTGAGCGAAACATATTTAATAGCTGTTACTGATAGAATAAGTAATTCAGAAAGTAACAGAACTTCTTTCTCGGCTAGTGGCGTTGGATATCCACATCACGTAATTAGAAATGGTCAGCTTGTGATACACGAAGCTGGATTGCGAGCTTCATATTCTCGTGCCCAACAGCAAGGTATTGTTAGTGGCGCCGTCGAAGCCCATCTCAAGCGCCATTATCGAGAAATGGGATGGTATGAAGAATCCAATATTAGTGAAGAAGTTGAGCATCAGGAAAATGTGGATAAGTTCTTGGAACATTACGGAATCCTTGGGATGCGCTGGGGAGTCCGTCGGGATCGCGGTCCGGATGGGCGAGTGCGTGGTAGAGGAAAACCAACGGAAGATTATTTACGAGCAAAAGAACTCCGAACTAAAGGTCCTATAAGCTTGACTAATGCAGAGATGAGAGTAGCTATCGAAAGAATGCAGCTCGAACAACAATATAAAAATTTATCAAAAGCCGACATCTCCGCTGGACAAGGAATGGCTCAAAAAGTTTTAGGTCGAGTAGGAAACCGAGTTCTCGATAAAGCGATTGAGCAAAGCGTAAAGATTACTATGGAAGCTTTGATCAAAAAGAAATAAGGAGGTCACTCCATGGGATTATCAAATACGGCTACTCCAAAATATTATGGACAATTCCGTGAAGAAGTTCTTCGTGGAAATATTCCGGTATGCAAAGAAGTCTCAATGGAGATGAATCGTATAGATGATCTGATAGCAAATCCCGGAGTATATTATGATGAAGATGCAGTTGAGGGATACATCGAATATTGCGAATGTGAATTGACCCTTACCGATGGCGGCGACTTAGTTCTTCTTGATACATTTAAGCTTTGGGGCGAACAAGTCTTCGGTTGGTATTACTTTGAGGAAAGAAGTGTTTACGAACCGAATTCAGATGGTCATGGTGGAAAGTATGTCCGCAAAATGATAAAAAAGCGGCTAATCAACAAGCAATATCTAATCGTTGCTCGAGGCGCTGCTAAATCCATGTATGGTTCAACCGTTCACAGCTACTATCTAAATGTTGATACCTCAACAACTCATCAAGTCACAACAGCCCCAACCATGAAGCAAGCCGACGAAGTTATGTCCCCGATTCGAACTGCTATCACTCGTGCTCGTGGGCCTCTATTTGCATTCTTAACCGAAGGATCATTGCAGAATACTACCGGGTCTCGAATGCTTCGACAGAAATTAGCATCAACGAAGAAAGGAATAGAGAACTTCCTAACTGGATCCTTTCTTGAAATTCGAGCAATGACTATCAATAAACTTCAGGGGCTTAGGCCTAAAATTACAACGATTGATGAATGGTTATCCGGCGACATTCGCGAAGATGTTGTTGGTGCAGTTGAGCAAGGAGCAACAAAGCTTGATGATTGGTTAATCATCGCAATGAGTTCAGAAGGAACGGTTCGTAACAGTAGCGGTGATACAATCAAAATGGAATTGATGGACATTCTCAAAGGAGATTACATCAATCCTCATGTGTCTATTTGGTATTATAGATTAGATGATATCAAAGAAATTAATGATCCATCTATGTGGTTGAAAGCAAATCCAAATCTCGGAAAAACCGTTTCATATCCAACTTATCATCAGGACGTTGATAGAGCCGAAAAAGCCCCAGCCGCTCGTAACGATATTCTCGCTAAAAGATTTGGTATACCAATGGAAGGGTATACATATTTCTTCACATATGAGGAAACTCTTCCTCATCGCAGAAGAGATTTCTGGTCTATGCCCTGCGCATTAGGTATGGATGCTTCGCAGGGGGACGACTTCTGGGCATTCACGTTTCTATTCCCTTTGCCAAACGATAAATTCGGAATCAAGACTCGATGCTACATTTCATCATTAACAATGATGAAACTCCCAGGCGCAATAAGGTTAAAATACGATCAATTTCTTGAAGATGGATCGCTTATGGTCATGGAGGGAGCAATTCTTGACTATGAAGAGATTTATGAAGACATCGATAAATTTATTTTGAATCAAGAATACGATGTTCGCTGTTTTGGATTTGATCCATATGGCGCTAAAGAGTTTGTGGAGCGTTGGGAATCCGAAAATGGACCATTTGGAATAGTTAAAGTTATTCAAGGCGTTAAGACAGAATCAATACCGCTTGGGGAACTTAAAAAATTAGCCGAAGAACGAATGTTAGTTTTTGATCAAGATCTTATGTCATTCACAATGGGTAACGCTATTACTCTTGAAGACACAAACGGCGGTCGCAAATTATCAAAGAAGCGCTCAGATCAGAAGATTGATAGTGTTTCCGCTTTGATGGATGCTTATATCGCCTATAAAGCGAACAAAGATGCTTTTGAGTAGAAGGGAGTTGAGACATGGCTGTTCAATTAACGAACCCAATAAAATTTGATAATGGAAACATGAATGAATATGTCGTTGATCATGAAAACGAGTTAGCTCTTGTTGATCCCGAGAGACTAAACCTTGTCATGGGTTCTTCCGTTTACGTTATCGATACCGATACCGCATATATACTAAATGGCGCAAAAGAATGGAGAGAGTTATAATGCCAATGTCACTCATCGATTGGGCCAGAATCAAAAAACTTGTTAGGACATCTCTTCTTGGACAAGGCGCCATCATGGGTCAACGTGGACCAGAAGGTCCTCAAGGTCCTCAAGGTCAACAAGGAGAAAGAGGTCCCGAGGGTCCTCAGGGACCGCCGGGTTCAGGAGACGGAGTAGGACTCATTCAAGATATTAAAGTTATTGATGATGGGGATAGCGAATCCGTGTTGGATCCAAATACAGGCGTTGCGACAATCAATATAAGCGATAAAGCCAACATCTACGTGACGGAAAAAATTAAACGAGTCGATATACCATTTACTGATTGGTTTGCCGGTATGGATTTTACTCCTGGAAGTAAACTGATATTCCCAACGGAGCCGCTGGATATAACTACTGTTGGAGCCTTTATTATGACGTTCAAATCAACATATGTTCCTCATAGTCTAATGTATAATGGCGCGCCAACCTCCGGGCTGTTTGTATTTACTGAACAAACATTTCAAACACCACTTTATGATTTTGCTGCTAAAAAATGGCTGCATGAGGAATTCCAATTACCGCAATGGGTTACAGGTATAGATGCCATAATACAAAGAACTGGTGATGTATCGCCATTAAATAGAATTACAATATCTCATTCGACTTCTAAAGAAGTAATAGTGGATCCCGAGTTTAACTTCCATAGCATTCAAAATGTACAAAAACAGATCGACGAGATGGATGAATCTACTGGACCCGAAGGCCCTCCCGGACCACAAGGAGAGATAGGCCCAGAAGGTCCTCAGGGTCAACCAGGACCTCAAGGCGAAAGAGGAGAGATAGGCCCAGAAGGTCCTCAGGGCCCTCCAGGACCAGGAAGTGATGGGACTTGCGCGTGTCTTTCGGATATTGTTGTAACAGATCATGAAAGTAGCGAATCGGTCGTCGATCCAGAAACAAAAATTGCCACAATCGCTCTAGGCCATAAAGCTGATGTTTATGAAACGGAAAGAGAAACGTGGACTCCAATATCATTACTGGAATTAACCGCCATTCCCTTTTTACAGAAAAGAAGTAAGTTAATATTTCCAACAACCCCAATAAATACAAACGTAGGAGACGTATTTGGTATCGTATTCGATGGTGGAGTTTCGAGCATTGCTTTTCAGGTTACTGGAACCAACCAGGGTATGTTTATATTTACAGACGGAATGACTACAATATCATTCTATGATTTTCCAACTAATACTTGGCTTATGTCAGAATTCGAAATACCAAGTACCGTTAACAGCATATCCAATATAGCCATTCAAGGAAATCCGCAACTATCGAATGTGATATTTTCTTATCCAACATTGGAGGAGTTATCTGTTGACTGCGAGCACAATTTTCATGAGATTGAAGAGGTCAAAAAACAATTAGAAGACAACGGTGGAGTACCAGGACCTCAGGGACCGCCTGGAGAACGAGGTCAAGATGGATTACCTGGTCCACAGGGTGAGCGTGGAGAGATTGGTCCAGAGGGACCCCAAGGCGAAAGAGGTCAAGATGGATTACCAGGAGCAACTGGAACTCAAGGTGAGCGTGGAGAGATTGGTCCAGAAGGACCTCCGGGCTCGCCAGGACAGACTGGAGCCACAGGATCTCAAGGGCCCCCCGGTCCAGACATATCAAATCGTCTACCAATTGCTCGTGGATGGAATTATAATGTCAACGAGCTGCAGAACGGTCAGTGGGGCGGTGTTTGGTAATGCTCATACAAACCAACGATAATGGAATAATGCGAACCATTTATCACATACAAGTCAACGATAATGGGATTCTTCAAGAGTTAAGAGAAGTTGTTACTAATGATAACGGAATAATTCGAACACTTTTCGCGACATCAACCGAGGAGACGGAGTTATTCATGGAATTTGAGAATCCAACCGGAACATATGTCGACATCGATGTGATATTTAGCGATACGTCTTTCGCTGTCGAAAGCGGTACCTTCTTTGAGTATGGACTTGGTAGGGGAAGAGTGGAAATGTTCTTTGATGATAATTATTATCATGATTTCACGATAGTCGATATACCCCCGGGAACATGGTTCGATATTTATGTGTATCCGCATTTTGGTCATTTTCAATGGACATCGGATGATAGTGGCTATATCGATGGATCTGTATCTGTGAGCGGCTACACACATGTAAGATAGAAAGGAAGAGATATATGCAGAAAGTTATTTTCGGCAATAAACAACCAATGGATATTGAAAGTGTTCAGGGGCGAAGGATGGACGACTCCGACACCATTACTATCACATTTTCCGACAAAGCGACGGATTATGCGGCACTCAAGAAAATTTTTCTCGATCCCAATTTATTAAATCAGGTAACTATTGAAACTTATTCTCCTGAATCTGGCGAGAAGACGGCTTCTAAACTTCTAATGGAATATACGCATCCGATTAGTCTATCTTTCGAGCCTGGGCGTTTTTTAATGACTATACGGAAGCCGACCGCTGATGAGCAGATTTTAAAAATGGTAAAAGCTCAATTTGCCGGATCTACGGTACATCTATAAAATCTACGCTAAGGCGACGATATTAAAGGAGCATTGCTATGTCCGATATGACGATAAGAGCTCGCCTGATGCACGCCTGGGATGCGTTTCGTAGTCCATATGTAGCCCTTTACAATCAAGCAATAGGCGCTGGTTCATATTCTAGGCCAGATAGATCTCGAATGCAACGGGGTAATGAACGATCAATTGTTAGCTCTATATATAATCGTATAGCTATTGATGTTGCCTCGATTCCAATCAGACATGTTAGAATTGACGAAAATAAAACTTATGAAGAAGATATAGAATCATCTCTGAATGATTGCTTAACTACATCAGCCAACATTGATCAAACAGGAAGAGCTTTTCTTCAAGATGTGGTTATGTCGTTACTTGATGAAGGTGTCGTGGCCATAGTGCCTGTTGAGACGTCATTAGATCCATCAGTATCTGGATCTTATGAGATTCATCAACTTCGAACTGGAAAAATTCTTCAATGGTTTCCCGAGCATGTTCAGGTGAATGTCTATAATCAGAAAACAGGTCTCCGGGAAGATTTAATCCTCCCAAAGAAAAATGTAGCGATTATTGAAAATCCACTATATGCCGTCATGAACGAGCCAAATAGTACGTTGCAGCGATTAATTCGCAAACTCAATTTGCTCGATACGATCGATGAGCAAAGTGGATCTGGAAAGTTGGATATTATTATTCAGCTTCCATATGTAATAAAGACAGTAGCAAGGCGTATGCAAGCAGAATTACGTCGTAAAGACATAGAAGACCAGCTATCAGGATCTAAATACGGCATTGCTTATACGGATGGTACGGAACGTATAACGCAGTTGAATCGTCCAGCTGAAAATAACTTAATGGGTCAAATCCAATATCTAACGAGTATGCTATATGGCCAGTTAGGAATAACGGATCAAATCATTGATGGTACGGCGGATGAACAAACTATGTTAAATTATATGATGCGAACCATTGAACCAATGCTTTCGGCTATTACCGATGAAATCAAACGAAAGTTCCTTACAAAAACAGCTCGCACTCAACGTCAATCGATTATGTTCTTCGCCAACTTCTTCAGATTGGTTCCAGCTACCGAGATAGCTAACATAGCTGATAGATTGACACGTAATGAAATTGCATCACCAAACGAAGTAAGAGGCATCATCGGTTGGAGACCCTCCAAAGATCCAAAAGCCGATGAGCTTCGTAATAGGAATCTTAATGCACCAACCGATCAAGAAGCGGTTAAGACTCCTGATAAAGAAGACGAAGCAATTGGTGCTTAATCGGAAGGAGATAATCAAAATGGAAGTAAAGCGTAATTTTGATTTTGGTGGCTATGCTACAAAACATAGTTTGATATGTTCTGATGGTCGAGTCATTCTAAAAAACGCATTTAAACATCAAGATGGTAAAAAAGTTCCACTTGTTTGGCACCATCTACACAAAGAGCCTGCTAACATCTTAGGGCACGCCATTCTGGAAAGCAGAGATGATGGGATCTACGCCTATTGTAAATTCAACGAAACAGAGTCGGGTCAGAGATCCAAACAGTTAGTTAGGCATGGTGATATTACTGCATTATCAATCCATGCTAACGAATTGCAGGAACGATCAAAGCAGGTTCTTCATGGAATGATTCGTGAAGTTAGCTTAGTTATTTCCCCGGCAAACCCAGGAGCATTGATCGATAACTTATGTTTTTCTCATAGCGAAGAGATCGATGAGACTGAAGCTTTCATCTATACGGGATTACCTTTAGATCTCGATTTGATAGAGCATAGTGATTCGCTCAATGAGTCGAAATCAGATCCTCCGGCTGACGAAACACCAAAAGATGTTGTGGAGCATTCGGCTTATCCAGAAAACGTCACTGTTCAGGCCGTATTTGATACCCTGGATGACACTCAGAAAAATGTAGTTTACGCCATGATTGCTCAAGCATTGGGCGACGGCGGAGAGGTCGAACATTCCAATCAAGAAGGAGAATTGTCTATGAAAACGAACGTATTTGATCAAGCAACTCAGCCCGACAATAAAAATACCCTCACGCACGCTCAGTTTTCAGCTATTCTGGATAATGCTGATAAACTGGGCTCCCTTAGTAAAGCTGTTTTAGACCATGCCGCTACTTACGGCATTGAAAACATCGATATTCTATTCCCCGAGGCCCGAACGATAAGAACTCTCCCAGATATGATCAAAAGAGATGATGGATGGGTTAGAGGTTTTCTGACCGCAATCTATAAAACGCCATTTTCCAGAATCAAAAGTCGTGCCGCAAATTTGAAAGAAGATGAGGCCCGTGCAAAAGGCTATATCACTGGAAATAGGAAAAAAGAAGAAGTATTCGCGGTTCTTAAACGCACAACCACTCCAACGACGATCTATAAGAAGCAGAAATTGGATCGTGATGATAAAGTTGACATCACAGATTTCGATGTTGTTGCTTGGATAAAGGCTGAAATGCGCTTAATGCTTGACGAAGAACTTGCTCGTGCCGCATTGATTGGTGATGGTCGCCCAGTTGATGATGAGGATCATATCAATGCACAAAATATTCGTCCGATTTGGACGGATGATGAGCTCTATGCACCAAAAGTGCTTCTTGACGCAGACATATCAATTCAAGATACCATTGATGAGATTGTAAGGGCGCGTAAGCTATATAAAGGTTCTGGATCTCCGAACTATTACACGACCGAAGACACGATTACGGATATGCTCCTTATTCGAGATCGCAATCAACGTCGCATATACAACACAGTCGCTGAACTAGCATCTGCTTTACGAGTGAGAGAGCTTATCGCGGTTGAAGTTATGGAAGATCAGACCAGAACTCTGCCAGGAACATCCGAAGTTGTGAGCTTGAATGGCATCATGCTCAATCCTCGTGATTACACAATGGGTGCCGATAGAGGCGGAGAGGTCACAATGTTTGACGACTTCGACATCGACTATAACCAAATGAAATATCTGATCGAGACCCGCTGCTCTGGTGCTTTAACTCTGCCAAAATCGGCCGTAGTCATTGAAAAGAAGGCCAACGGCTAAATCAATCAAAATGGAAGTAATTGAGGTGGGATCATGAATAAGTTTTACGGCGCTGTTGGTTATGCGGAAACTGAGGATATTAACGATGATGGTGTCTGGCAAGAGCAGATTACCGAGAGAAAGTATGCCGGTGATATTTTGAAATTTATTAGTAGATCTAGAGACGGCGAAAATTTAAATCGAAATATTGTTCCGGATAATCGAATAAGCATCGTGGCGGATCCATTTGCTTATGATAATTTCCACGCAATACGTTACGTGCAATGGATGGAGGCGAAATGGCAAGTAACTTCAGTTGAAGTACAGCGCCCTCGCCTCATCTTAACTATAGGGGGTGTATATAATGAGCAGACGTCTTGAGTTGCATAAGAAATTAATCGATCTGCTCGGATCTCCAAATGTATACTTCCAGCCTCCTGAAAACAAAAAAATAAAGTATCCGGGCATCATATATAAACGTAATTTGGAGGATGCCAAATACGCCGATGATTCATTGTATAATCACACAATGGGTTATATGGTGACAGTTATCGATTCAAATCCGGATAGTGAGATACCGGATAAGATTCGTAGTCTGCCATTGACTAGTTTTAATAGACATTATACGGCGGACAATCTAAATCATGACGTATTCAACGTCTATTATTAAGGAGGAACATAATGAGACTAGTTTGGAATGAGACTGGAGAACGGTTTTATGAAACCGGTGTGCGACATGGCGTCCTCTATCCGATAGCCATAGATGGCACATATCCTTTAGGTATAGCGTGGAATGGTTTGACTGGTATTACGGAAAGTCCTTCCGGTGCTGAACCAACCGCTCTATATGCGGATGATATTAAATATTTGACACTGATGTCAGCCGAAGAATTCGGAGCGACAATTGAAGCATACACTTATCCAGATGAATTTATGAAATGTGACGGATCCGAAGCCATATCTGCAGGCGTATATGCTGGCCAACAGCCGAGACAGGCCTTTGGATTGTCCTATAGGACCGTTATTGGTAATGATATTCAAATGAATGACTTCGGTTATAAGCTTCATCTTATTTATGGCGCTGTCGCTTCGGTATCGGAGAAGGCTTATCAAACAATTAATGACTCCCCCGAAGCAATCACATTCTCATGGGATGTAGCGACTACTCCGGTAAATGTTCCGGGCCTTCAGCCGACGGCATTGCTTACAATCGACTCGACAAAAGTCGAGCCTGCCCAACTTCAAGCATTGGAAAACATATTGTATGGTGGTCCAATGACTGAAGCTCGACTTCCTTTGCCAGAAGAAGTAATTTCGATATTTGCAGCTGCTTAAATAACTTTTATTAAATTCGAAAGGGGTAAAAGTGATGATAAAAATAATATCCGATAATGGAAAAACCATTGAAGCTAGATCGCTGGATGATTTAAAGGATAAAGTAGGCGAGATATTTTCGATGGATAAAAGAGATGACGTGCTTCTGACTTATGTAGTCACTACACGACCGACATCTCGCCGAATTGCGCAATAAATAAAAATATTAAAAATTGAAAGGGGTAAAACACCATGTTGAAAAAAACAATCACCTATACAAATTATAACGATCTCGAGGTAACGGAGGATTTCTATTTCAATCTAACAAAAGCAGAAGTTCTTCAAATGGAAACAGAGATGGTAGGCGGATATTCAAGCTTACTCCGGCGCATTGTTGATTCTAAAGACTCCGAATCAATCATTAACACGTTTAAACAAATAATCAGTAAAGCCTATGGAGAAAAAACTCCAGATGGGAGACGCTTTATGAAATCGCCAGAGATTTCTAGAGCGTTTGAAGAAACGGAGGCATATAGTGAATTGTATGTTGAATTATTCACGAATGTCGATGCGGCCGTAGCATTCATTAACGGGATCATGCCTCCAAAACCAAAAAAAGATCCGGAATTTGATGGGAATCCATCCGAAGGCCCAATTATTCGTGGACCGGCAGAATTAACCAGTTAAAATCAGAAAAGAGGCGAGAGAATGTTGGAGATAGTAATTCCTAAACAGGAGTTCTATGATCAGGTTACTGAAGAGTTTATCAATACAAAAGCTCAACGAATTCAACTCGAACATTCTCTTGTATCTCTTTCAAAATGGGAGTCAAAATGGTGCAAGCCGTTTTTAAGTTCTGAAAAAAACAAGGAAGAAGCTATTGACTACATTCGCTGCATGACCATAACACAAAATATTAAGCCGGATGTGTATAATTATATTCCTCCCATTACACTTTCAGAAATTAACAAATATATCGAGGCTCCGATGACGGCTACATGGTTTAGAGAAATCCCAGGAGCAAAGAAAAATAAAGAAGTAATAACTTCTGAACTTATATATTATTGGATGATCGCTCAGAATATACCAATGGAATGTCAAAAATGGCATTTGAATCGTCTGATCACTCTAATTAAAGTGTGCGCTATAAAGAGTAATCCCCCAAAGAAAATGGGGAAGAAAGAAATGCTCGCCAATCAAAGAGCGCTTAATGAATCTCGGCGATCAAAACTAAATTCGAAAGGGTGATTACAATATGTTTAAAGATTACAAAACGATCACATGTGGTCCTTGTGGAAAAACGTTTGAAGGACGTGAACCAGCTGAAGGCGGGGATTGTTGGTGTCCAGAATGTAGAGCTGAAAAAGAGCTCCCTATTGTTAATGAGGGAGACAAAGTTCCTAAATCAGTCGATAAAGAACTTGAAGGAGGGAGAGGCGAAGATGAGTAATAAAGCTCGAAAAAAAAGCCCACTCACAACGTTCGAACGGATTTCGCCAAACTCAACAAGACCGCGAACCGGTCGCATCCGTAGAAATACACCCCATTGTGTTGCCGGTAATCTGACGATTGAATCGACTTTGGGTCTTGAAAGATTCATAAAACCTGATCCAAAAAATGGAGCTTCCTGTAATTATGCAGTTGGAACAGATGGTCGCATTGGTCTTGGCGTTGAGGAGATTAATCGATCCTGGTGTACCGCTAGCCAAGCGAATGATCAAGAAGCAATCACGACCGAGATAGCTAATAATACTGGTGGGCCGGATTGGAAGATGAGCGATGCGGCGATCAATGCCTGGTTGAATCTATCGGTTGACATTGCTAAATTCTACGACTTCAAAGAAGTGAAATACCAATCTAAGCCCGCAAATATTTCGCGGGATCAAGTCGAGACATGGATTAAGACATGGTCGAAGCCGGATGATATGATAATCACAATTCACAATTGGTATTCGGCTAAACCATGTCCGGGCCCGTACTTCATTCGTCAACTTCCGTGGCTTGTCAAAGAGATCAATAAGCGACTTGCTGATCCGAACTATGTTCCCGAAGCATTTGTCGGCGAAGGCGCAACTCAAACGCTAGCTACTCCATCCATCGGCACTAAAACGATAAGCGAGATAGCTCAGGAAGTAATAAATGGAGCCTGGGGGAACGGCCAAGATCGAATCAATCGATTAACAACAGCCGGATACAATCCGTTGGAAGTGCAGAATCGAGTCAATGATTTGATAAAAGGATCAAGTCCGCCGCCAGCTCAAACAAATCAAAATGGCAGCAATTTGCAAGCGAATCAACCCAACGATAAGGTGATTTGGGATTTTCTAAAAAACAAAGGTCTAAGTGACTATGCTGTCGCGGGTATCATGGGTAATCTGTTCGCGGAAAGCGGATTAAGATCAAACATTCTCCAAAACACATTCAAGAATTCGCTAAAGATGACGGACGATCAATACACAAATGGCGTCGATAATGGCTCATATAAGAATTTTATACAGGATAAAGCTGGTTATGGTTTAGTGCAGTGGACCTTCCATTCGCGCAAACAAGCGTTGCTTAACTTCGCCAAAACTCAAAGAACTCCGCCAGCATCCATCGGTAATCTAGCTATGCAATTGGATTTCATGTGGCAAGAGATGTCGGCCTACAAAGACATGATAGTTATCCTCGGCCGAGCGACAAACATTCGCGAAGCATCAAACACTTTCATGATAAATTACTTGAGGCCAGCGGATCAATCTAAGGCCGCACAAGATAGAAGAGAAGCTTTCGGAGAGGAATACCATAGACAATTTGGTAATCAATTGATAGTTACTCCATCGCAGCCATCAAGTCCAACGACGCCTATTGTTCCGCCAACCACACCTTCGACTAATAAGTCTGTAAACTATCCAGTCACAATAGCGGCATCAGCGCTTAACATTCGCAAAGGGCCTGGAATAAATCATTCAGTAGTTCAAACGCTTGCTAATGATCGAAATCTCTATACGATCGTTGAGGAAGCAGAAGGTGTCGGCGCAAAGAAGTGGGGGCGCCTGAAATCCGGAATAGGCTGGATTAGTCTCGATCATGTTCGAAGACAATAAAGGAGTCCAATCAAAATGGCAGCGATTCGTATCACACATCGAGGAAACTTCAATAACCTCGAGAGATTTTTGAAAAATTATGATAAATCGAAGCTAATAGGTATTCTTAACTCCTACGGTAGAAAAGGCGTTGCCGCATTAAAATCTGCCACTCCTGTTGATTCTGCCTTAACTGCGAACTCCTGGGGATATAGAACGAGTGTTTCCAGGGGTTCGTTCTTTATTATTTGGACAAATGACAACTTTACTAGTAATGGAACGCCCGTCGCTATACTCATACAGTATGGACATGCAACGCGAGGCGGAGGTCTTGTTAAGGGTCAAGATTTTATAAATCCTGCGATTATGCCGATCTTCGAAAAGATTGCGGACGCAGTATGGCAGGAGGTTAGACGCACATGAGTAGAACAATCGACGAACGTATTGTTGATATGCAATTCAACAATAGACAGTTCGAAGAGGGCATCAAAAATACCATGAAATCTATGGATGATTTGAAAAGTGGCCTCGATGGGATGACTGGTAAAGTCGGAGATGCTTCTGATAAAGTTGGACTCTCATTTAGTGCCATGCAAGTTGTTGCTGCGACAGCCCTTGCCAAACTTACAGATTCAATAATTGATTTCGGAACTCAGACTGCAAAATCTCTTGGATTAGATCCAATAATAGCAGGTTTTGCCGCTTATGAGCAACAAATAGCATCGACAAAAGGTATCATGAATGCTACTCGGAGAGAAGTAGAGGATGTTGAGAATGCTCTCAAACCTCTGATCTTCTTTGCTGACGAAACAAGTTTTAGTTTTCAACAAATGATTGACAGCGTTAGACTGTTCACTGGTGCGGGGATAGAACTTGAAGATTCTGTCACCGCAATGCAAGGTATCGGATCAGCATCGGCCTTGGCCGGTGTAGAAATTGGTAGAATGGAAACAGTCTTCGACGCATTGAGTAAATCCATAGGTATGGGTGTTCTGCGAAGAAGAGAATGGGATAGACTGCAAATGGCCGGACTCGGCACAAGTATAGAATTTAAAGAAATACTCATTGATACGGCCGTAGCTATGGGGACCCTGGAGGAATCCAGTGGTAAGTTCTATACATTGACTGCCGATTCAAGCGGTGACATAAACAAAGCTGAAGTAAGTATTGGTAATCTTAGCGACACCCTGAAAGAAAACTGGGTCACAACCGAAGTAATGATGGAAGTATTCGGCGAATTCGGCTCATTTGCGCAAGCAACTTTTGAACTCGTTGAAGAAACCGGAATGTTGGCTTCCGATGCAATGAGCCAATTAAGTACGGAGACTCAACATTTCAGCGAACGAGGCATGAGAGCTGCTCAAGAAGCAAGAACTCTAACTGATACTTTAGAAGCTATATCCAATACGATAGCGGCCAGATGGCGTGAAACTTTCAGACTTCTGGTTGGTAATGTTGATGAAGCTACAGAATTATGGACCGATGTCGTTGAGGTATTATGGGACTTATTTGTAACCAGCGGCGACGTACGTAATGAGGTTCTTTCTACTTGGAGAGCCTTAGGGGCTACGGACGATTTTCCAGGTTTAGACGGTCGAGCCGTCCTTTTGGAAGGTCTTGCTAATATTGGAAGATCTCTTCTGGCGGTAATAGAAGCTATTCAAGAAGCTTGGTCAAACATATTTCCACCAATGACTGCTGAGAAGCTTTATGAGATAACGGAGAACTTCAGAGATTTTACAGAACGATTAATTATCAGTGAAGAAACAGTTGATAAGCTACGAAGAGTATTTGAAGGATTATTCGCGGCTCTAGATCTCGCAAGAATGGGCGTTTCTGCGATATTTCAAGTTATGGGGCGCCTAATAGGAGCTTTCTCTCCTGTCGGAGCTGGACTTTTTGATATAACAGTCGGGATCGCTGATTTCATTGTGGCTTTACGTGAAGCAGTCATCGATGGCGATATTTTTGGAAAAGGTGTCGAAACTATTGGTGAAATTTTAGATGGCGTTAGATCTGTCATCCAAAGAGCTGCCGAAAATGTAAGAGAATGGATTGGTAAGCTTGGGGAATACTTACAAGGGTTTAGTGGAATCGACTTGGGGGCACTCAAGATCTTCAGCAGAGATGTTGAAATAGCATTCACTCCTTTCACTTTCATAGCTAATGTATTCAAGAAAGCATTCGAAGTGGTTGTTGCAGTTTTTCAATGGGCTGTACCACTCGTGGAACCATTGGCTAGGAAGTTAGGGGAGGCATTCTCCAACTTCGGCGCCAAGATAGGCGAAGCGGTCAGAAGCGGCGATCTAAAAGCACTTCTTGATCTTGTTAATACCGGCCTTCTTGGTTCTCTTATCTTCGGAATCAGAAAATTCATAGATTCATTGACAGGAATAACAAAAGGCGCATCTGGTGCTCTCGATAGCATCCAAGGCATACTCGATGGTGTACGAGGATCCCTCGAAGCCTATCAGCAGAAACTAAAGGCTGACACACTACTTGTAATCGCAGGAGCAATAGCTTTATTGGCTGGATCAATTCTGATACTATCAACGATCGATACTGGAGCCATGGCGACATCTCTCGCGGCGATAAGCGTTCTATTCGTTGAACTTACGGCAGTCTTAGTTGTTCTCGATAAACAGATGGGAGCACTTGGAGTAGTCAAAATGGGAGCGATTGGTGCTCAAATGGTTGCTTTGTCTGCCGCAATCCTAATCCTATCGTTCGCAATGAAAAACATTGCAAGTCTCGATTGGGAAGGACTTATGAAGGGCGCCGTTGGACTTGCTAACTTAGCTGGAATTCTGATCGCCGCATCTCATGCCATGTCTCAAAATGTCGGGCGACTTACAACTGGAGGACTAGGCTTAATAGCCTTCGCCACAGCATTACTGATCCTAACACAAGCTGTCAAATCTCTATCCGAGCTTGATGTCGGCGAACTTGCCAAAGGTTTAATTGGTGTCGGCATCATGATGGGCGAAATCGCTGCTTTTAGTCATCTTGTGAAGCCTGAAAAGCTAATGAGCACTGGTTTAGCTATGATTGCTATGGGTACAGCTCTTAATATTATGGCCAGTGCAGTGCGTTCCTTCGGAGCTCTCAGTCTAGAAGAATTAGCGAAGGGTTTAGGCGGTATAAGTGTTGCCCTTGTTGCCGTAGCTGGGTTCACTCAAATTGTCAAACCGGAGAAGCTAATGAGTACTGGTTTAGCTATGATTGCCATGGGCGCAGCTCTTAATATTATGGCTAGCGCTGTTGAGAAATTTGGATCTATGGATCTTGAAGATCTTGCTTCCGGATTGGCTGGAATGGGCGCAGCTCTTGTTGCTATAGCCGCATTTACACAAGTAATCAATACTCAAAAAATATTCACAACTGGCGTCGCAATGATCGCTCTAAGTACCGCACTTCTCTTAGTTGCTCAAGCTGTTAAAATGTTTGGTGGTATGTCATGGGAAGAGCTTGCTAGAGGATTAATAGGTCTCGGTGGAGCTATTCTCGTATTAGCTGTCGGAGCAAATGCCATGACTGGAGCTTTGGGTGGAGCAGCAGCAATGGTTGTTATGGCAACAGCTATAGCAATTCTTGTCCCGCCATTAATGCTTCTTGGCATGATGGATCTAGCCAATATAGGTCTTGCGTTACTAGCTCTTGCCGGAACATTCACCGTGGTTGGTGTAGCCGGACTTGTTCTTGGTCCACTAGTTCCGATAATCTTAGGGCTCGCAGGAGCAATCGCATTGTTGGGTGTCGGCGTCTTAGCAATAGGCGCAGGATTACTAGCTTTCGCAGCTGGAATTACAGCATTAGCTCTTGCGGGAACTGCTGGAGCGGCGGCGTTAGGAGTATTTGTAAATGTCATGATAGGGTTTGTTCCGTCCATAGCAGCGGCGATTGGGCGAGGATTGATAGAAGTTGTAAAAGTCCTTATTGATGGTATGGATGTGTTGATGGATGGTGCAAAAGCTATATTTATGGGTCTACTCGGAATAATTAGAGAAATGACCCCGCCAACCGTTGAAACACTTCTAGAGTTTATAAATACACTTCTTAGGAATTTAGCGGATGCTGCGCCTGAAATGATGGATTCAGGAATGCGTCTACTTCTTGCTATATTAGAAGGTTTAAGGAATCATATTGGTGACATTGTTGTTGTAGCTTTAGAAATCGTTGCGGAATTCTTGAGAGGATTAGCTGAAGGTATTCCAGGAGTAATTGAATCTGCTGTCGATATTATCGTGGCATTCATGGATACAATTGGTAATGAGACCCCACGCATCATTGATGCCGGCTTCAAGATGACCATTGACTTCATTAACGGACTCGCAGATGCAATACGAGAAAATACTCCAGTATTGGTTGAAGCCTTCTGGAATCTGGCTGCGGCTATGATTGAAGGCCTTGTTGCGGGATTGTTTGCTGGTATTGATGGGGCTGTTGGTGCGGCTATAGCTCTAGGCGAATCAATGATCAAGGGAGTCAAGGATGTTTTAGGAATTGCTTCCCCATCTAAAGTATTCGAGGAAGAAGTTGGAAGAAACATTGCTCTCGGAACAGCTAAGGGTATTGACGACAACGCCTCCAAATCAGCTAAGGCGGCTAAGAAAATGGCCGATGACGCTTATAATGCGGCTAAATCCTGGATACAAGATTATCGGAATGATGTCGAATATATGGCATCTGAAGAAATGAAAATGTGGGAAGTACTCGCTGAAAGTTATGAGGCTAAGTCAAAAGAGAGAATAGAAATTGATAAAAGTATTCGAGCTCTTCAAGATCAAATAGCCAGAGAAAAAGCTGCTGCCGAGAAAGAGGAATTTGAGAATTCCAAAATGTGGATGGAGCGAGAAAAAAGACTTAGAGAAATGACGCTCAATGAGGAATTGAGTCATTGGGAGCGCGTTCAAGCGCGATATTCTGAAAGCTCAGAAGCTCGTCAAAGAGCTGATCAAGAGATATTTAATACCTTCATGTCGAGAGCTAAGGATAGAACCACTGCAATCGATGAAGAATACGAGATTTGGGAATTTGCTCAGACTCGATATTTAGAAGGCTCAATCGAAAGACAGCGAATCGATGAAGAGCTAGAATCCGTTCGGCAGAGAATATATGAGAATCAAGTGCAAAATATTGAGAAGATAGATAAATTGGAAGCCGACTATGCTAATTCTGTCGAAAGCCGCACTAGTCAAATTGTTGGCGCATGGGGTATGTTTACCGAAGTAAAAGAAAAGGATCAAGTTGCCGGAGAAGATCTCATAAAGAATCTGCAGGATCAAGTCAATGAATTAGACAAGTGGGCCGATAATTTAACTGCATTAGCTAAAAGAGGCGTTGACGAAGGTCTTATTTCAGAATTACAAAAAATGGGACCATCAGCTAATACCGAGATAGACGCTCTAACTAAGATGACAGATAAGCAGTTAGCCAAATACGAAGAGCTTTGGGTCCAAAAACATGAGCGAGCAAGAAGTCGAGCCGTAGAAGAATTAATAGGCATGAGAGAAGACATCGACAACCAAATCGAAGAGATTCAAGTCGCTTTAACTAATCTTAATCTTATTGGAACTGGTAATCGTTTCATACAAGCTGGTGAAGAGTCGATGGATGGATTGATTAGCGGCTATGAAGATAAAGCTCCGGAACTCCATACTGTTGTGGCTAACATCAATGAGCAGTCTGTAAACGGTTTCCTATCCTTTAAACCCAAATACCAAGATACTGGTAAGCATCTTGGTAATGCGCTGATACAAGGTTGGAAAGATCGCCAACCAGAAACTGTAGCTTCGGCCAGAACAACCACTACCGCAGCTCTTGGTGAAGTAAGCTCTCATGGACCGCAGTTCCATAGAGTAGGTCAGAACCTAACAATGAGTATGGTTGACGGAATACTCAGTCGAATTGGCGATGCTGTAAGAGCCGGGACCGAGATCGCAAGAGCTGCCCATCAAGCAGCGATGGATGAAGCTGAGATTCGCTCACCATCAAGGAAGTTCTTCAAAATAGGAGAGTTCTGTGCCATTGGTCTGGCTAATGGTCTTGAAGCCTACGCTTTCTTAGCTGAAGATGCGGCTGTTGATATGGGGGAAGACATGATACGTGGCTTCAACGATATCGTATCCACTATAAGCGACGTGATCGACATGGATTTAGACTTAGTTCTAGTCATCAGACCAGTTATAGACATGACAGATATTGAAAGTGGAATAAGCGATATTTCCAACATGTTCGAACGGAAACCGCAACTCAATTTAACCGGACTAGTAAATATGGTTGGAAGCGTATCTAGAGCAATAGCTCGCCCAGAAAGAGAAGCGTTCGAGACCAGTGGCGAACAAGAAAGCGACAAGATATTTACCTTCACTCAAAATAACTATTCACCAGCGGCATTGTCTAGAATAGATATTTATAGACAAACGCGAAATCAATTTTCAGCGTTCAGAGGGGTGTTAGATTAACCATGATCAAATCAATAACAGTCAAAAATTATTTGGACGAATCGATCGAATTCATATTGACTAATCCTGAAAAAAGTGGATTTTATGTCAAAGAAGTTGAAGGGTTAGGCCCCCCAATCGCAAATATTAATCTTACAGAGGTGTCGACGAACGACGGTGGAATATACAATTCGGCTAGAGCAATATCTAGAAACATTGTGTTCACACTTGGCTTTCTTCAACAGCAAGAAAATGAAGAGCTGGAACAAGAAAGACGAACCATCGAGGATGTTCGACACCTTTCTTATAAATATTTTCCAATAAAGAAAAAAGTAACAATAATTGTGGAAACAGACAATAGAATTGTAGAGACTTATGGTTTTGTTGAGAAGAATGAGCCTATAATATTCAGTCAAAGACAAACAACTCAAGTCTCAATACTTTGTCCGGATCCCTTCTTCTATTCTCAAGATCAAATGGTTACACTTTTCCTGGCTGTTGTGCCTATGTTCGAATTTCCCTTTTCTAATGAATCACTGACTGAAAATATGCTGATCATGGGGGAAATTTGGCCGAGAGAGACGCGATCTATATATTATGAAGGGGATGCCGAAGTCGGAGTTGTTATGCATATTTTCGCTAGAAGCGAGGCATCCAACGTTACAATTTTCAACCCCGAAACAAATCAAAGAATGACTATAAACAATGATCGCCTAAGACAACTTACTGGATCTGGAATAGTCAATGGCGATCATATCATTATTTCAACAGTTAGAGGCGATAAACACATTACGCTGATACGAAGAGGCATCTCTTATAATATTCTCAATGCACTTAATCGCGATGCCTACTGGTTTCAACTATCAAAAGGAGATAACATATTTGCTTACACCGCTGAGTATGGTCTCTCCTGGATCGATTTTCGAATCGAGAATCGAATAGTCTACGCGGGGGTGTAATATGAGTTTTCGAATATTAAACACAAAATTCATAGATATTCTAGAGCTTGATGAATTTGAATCTATGATATGGGTAGATCGATATTCTGCTTATGGCGATTTCGAAATTCTAGTCCCCCCGTCCGTAGAAAATCTCGCAAATTTACAACAAGATTTTTATATTTGGTTCAACGAAACAGATCACGTTATGATTATTGAAGATATTCGTATTATATCAGATGTTGAGCTCGGTAATCAATTAATAATAACTGGTCGATCTCTAGAGTCAATTCTTCAAAGACGAATAATCTGGCAGCAAACGATATTAAGCGGAAATTTTCAAGCCGGAGTCAAGAAACTCATTGAGGATAGTATAATAAATCCGGCAGATAGAACTCGTCAAATTCCAAATTTTATATTTGAGTTCTCAGATGATCCCGTGATAACAGCTCTAACGATCGAAAATCAATTCACCGGAACAAATCTATATGAGGCAATAAAAAGACTTTGTGATACTCATAATCTTGGTTTTAAGATTAGATTATCCGATGATAACAATTTTATATTTTCATTGTATTCTGGAACTGATCGTTCATATAATCAATTCGAGAATCCGTACGTTATATTCTCTCCTGAGTTTGACAATCTAATCAATAGTAACTACTTCTCGTCCAAAAAAGATTTCAAAACCGTCACTCTTGTAGCTGGTGAGGGAGAAGGATTAGAGCGTACTAGAGTCGAGGTTTGGATCGAATCGGGCGCCGATTCTGGATTGAATAGACGTGAGATGTATACGGACGCCAGAGATCTATCCACAAACAACGGGGAAATTGACTCGGAAACGTATCAACGACAATTAATACAGCGTGGTCTGAATTATTTGTCAGAAAATACGATAGTTAAGGCTTTCGAAGGCAATGTTGATACTTTTCATAAGTTTATATTTGGTAAAGATTTCTTTATGGGCGATATTGTGCAAATTCAAAACGAATACGGTATCGAATCAACATCTAGAGTTACCGAAATGGTTAGATCTATGAATAAAGAAGGAATTGAAAACTTCCCTACATTCACAACTATCGAGTAGGAGGAAGGAGTATTAAATGTTAACTTATGGATTTTATAATTCATACGACGGTGATCGAAAGTATAACGCTGAGCAAATGTCTGCTATATTTGACGGCATAATTACTGATGGTATCTTGATGAATGTCGGGGATAGATTTGAAGTAAAAGCTGCTGGCGGAATGGCGATTACTCTTGGGTCTGGTCGTGCATGGTTTGACAAAACGTGGACATACAATAGTTCGCCTATGCTAATAATGATTACTCCATCCCATCCGTTATTAAATCGAATTGATGCCTTGGTGCTGGAAGTAGATAGACGAGATGAGTCTCGAATGAATAATGTTAGATGGTTAGTCGGAGAACCATCTACATTCCCACAAAGACCGACATTAACCAAAGATTTATATATTAAGCAATATCCTCTGGCTTACGTCAGCGTACCAACTCAGGCTGTCGATATTCCCCAAGCGAACATAACCAATATGATCGGAACTCCCGAGGCTCCGTACGTAACAGCTCCTTTAGATAAGATTGATACATCTCAATTGCTAGCGCAATGGAATAGTGAGTGGTCTATTTTGCTCAATTCTATGAATAATCAACAAAGCAATCAGCAAAATAGCTGGCAAATCCAGATGAATAATCAGCAAAATCAATGGTTAGCGCAAATGGATATTTTAAACGCTAAATACATTGAAATGTTGAATCTATTTTACGCTCTTGAGACTGGTACGTACGTACTCATTAACAACAATTTCGATGATTGGAGCGTCCGTCGTGGATGCGATATTCGGACAGAATTCCTGCCAAATGGTGATATTATACAAAGAATTGTAGTCCTTGCGGATGGTTTTCTACTAGCACAAAAGCTCACAACCTTTAATCCAGATGGAAGCATTTTGGAAACTGTCACTTTCTATCCTTATGAAATGGTCGAGGATGCCGGAGCTGGAAGAACAAGAACTATTCTAACTACAGGGGTAGTTATAACAAAACTTACGACATTTAACGCTGATGGAACTATTACCGAACGTATCGGTGGATCCACGGTCGTGTATAGATTGCACGATTCAACTATATCGCCGCTTAATGATAGCGATAATAGTGAACTTTATGTGCAGGGGTGATAAAGAATGGCTGGAGAAATGACGGTACTAAAAGTTACAGCTCCACAAATTGATGAGGGTATACTTACGAGACATACTCATAATAATCTTCCAGTGTTAAATAAATTCACCGAAAGCGATCAGGGCCAACCTATGTATGGCGGATCTCCAATTAGAGGAGAGCAGGGAAATGAAGGGCCGCAAGGTCCTCCCGGACCAGAAGGATCTCAAGGTCCACAAGGTCCACAAGGAATACCTGGGCAGAACGCTATTGGTAGAATTAATCCAAGAGGCCTTTGGCTTCCAGACACGGAATACTTGAGAGATGACGTTGTTGTATCCCCGATTGATGATCATGGCTATATTTGTGTTGTCGATGCTACGTTTGAGATGCCTACAGAAGATGCTCCTGACTGGCGGCTATGGTCTTTGCGAGGAGCGCCTGGCGAGCAGGGTCCTCAGGGGGAGCAAGGAGAACGTGGCCCACAAGGCGAGCAGGGTATTCCCGGAATCCAGGGAGAGATGGGTGAAAGAGGTCCTCAGGGCCCCGAAGGTCAGCAAGGTCCGATAGGTGAACAAGGTCCTGAAGGTGCGGCAAGCACCATTCCTGGGCCACCAGGATCTCAAGGTGAGCAAGGTGAAAGAGGGCAACAAGGTCTTCCTGGAGTTCCTGGCCCAACGGGCCCTCAAGGACCTGGAGATCGAATGACTTTTCGACCTATGACTGGCGATCTCCATATATGGATACCATTTGGTTCGGAAGGCATGTTCATAGGTGAGGGATCCAATCTAGTAAACGCTCCGAACGATGGTTGGTGGCGATATATAGGAATGAGTCACGGAAACGCCGCTGGCTACATCACTATTTTGGCCTTTTCTCTGTTTAGCAACGATGCTAGAATCAAAACAGTTCAAAATGGCATATGGTCTGATTGGTCAGTATTTGGAGGCGCAACAAGCAGCATGCAGATATTTACCAATCCAGGAACTCATACGTGGCTACGTCCGTCAAATGTAGATACCGTTCACGTCATCTGCGTTGGCGGCGGAGCTGGAGGCGGTGGCGGTGGTTACGGGCCTTATAATGGTGGTGGAGCTGGTGGAGGCGGTGGTGGTGGAAGCGGCTTTATAGTACAAGGGTTCTTCAATGTTTCGTCAAATCAAACTGTGGTTGTCGGCGAGGGTGGAACTGGAGGTCGTGGAGGCGGATTAACTTTTGGCGCCGATCACGGTCGTAATGGTACTAGTTCTATCTTCGGATCCTTCATTTCTGCTCAGGGCGGTCAAGGCTCTGGAACCGCTGGTGGAGGCGGTCCAGCAATACCTGGACAAAACATGGTCACTACCGGCGGAAATGGAGGTAATGGTGGCTGGGGAGGAATTTCTGGCGGCGGCGGAGGTGGCGGAGGAGCTAGAGGTATAGACGATACTGCTGGTAGTAATGGATCTTTCGGTGGTCGTGGAGGCGGAAACGGCTGGCAAAACTATGCTCGTACTGGCGAAGGCGGTATGGGTGTTCCTGGGAGTAATGGTTGGGGCGGAGGAGCTCATGAATCAGAACTAGATAATATTACGTATTACGGGTGGTCATCCGGAGCTGGTGGGGGCGGAACAGGTCAGGCTGGTATTAATTTTCTTAATAACGGCGGAGCCGGAGGCGGCGGTGGCGGCGGAGGAGCAGGATTAGGTGCTTCTGGAGGAGCTGGCGGTCGCGGCGGAGATGGTCAAATCGGCGCTAATATAGAAGCAGGAGGTCACGCAGCTGGTTACGGAGCCGGCGGCGGTGGTGGTGGAGGCGGCGGGCGAACTAATGGTGCTGCTGGAGGAAATGGATCTCATGGTCTTGTCGTTGTGGCATGGAATTTAGCTGTGATTAACATATAGGAGGATGGAAGTATGTTTGTTCCTTTAACCTGGCTTATAAGAAACTATCTTGGTCTAACAAATGATATGGGCGGAACGGCAACATCTGGAACACAAACAGCAAAACTAAATACAATAATAACCAATGTAACCGGAGCAATTGGTAATCTAGGTGGATCCAGAGTGCAAGTATTCGATACTCCAGGTACTCATACTTTTCCTCGCCCACCGGGAGTAAACGCTGTTAACGTTATCGTCGTTGGCGGTGGCGGTGGAGGCGGCGGCGGTGGTGGTGGTGGGGGTGCCGCTAGCGGCTCTTCATTTTCCGATGTATCGACGGTGAGAGGATCTAGTGGAGGCGGTGGAGGTTCCGGAGGAGGAGGTGGGGCCGGCGGTTCAATTCGACAGGGGAGCATGTCGATTTCCTCCAACATTACGGTAGTTGTTGGGGGTGGAGGCGCTGGTGGCGGAGGAGGTAACCAAGGAAACGGAGGAGCATCTGCTGTAAACCAAACAGGCTCCAATCTAATAGGAAATGCCGGATCCGCTGGTGGAAATGCTTTTTCTGGTGATGGCGGAGGATCATCATCTTTCGGATCATTTGTTGCTGGTGGTGGAGCTGCTGGTGGTAATGGGTTTGGAGGAGGAGGAGGAGGCCCAAATGCGCTAGTTAATACCGGCGGGGCTGGAGGAGCTGCTGGTAGTGGCGCACACGGTCTTTCAGGGGGAAACTCAGGCGCCGGAGGCGCTGGTGGAGGCGGAGGCGCTGGTGGTGGTCCAGCCCCGCCAATGGAAAGTTTACCTGCTTGGCGCAGTCATGGCTTTGCTGGAGGTAATGGGGGTCAAAGCGGAGCTGGAAGTTTTATTTTTAATAACGAGATATTAGCTAGCGGAAGCCCTAATGGAGAAAACGGGGTTCCCGCCGCCTCCGGTGGCGCTGGCGCTGCTCCAGGCGGTGCTGGAGGACATGCGAGTGGTATTTATGGGTTATTGGGAAACTCTTTGTTACATCTTGGAGTCGCCAACAATAATGCTGGCGGTATAGGTGGAGGCGGAGGATCGGATAGGGGATCCGCTGGTGGCGGAGGCGGATCTGGAGCCGGAGGCGGAGGCGGATCTGGGTTTATGGGATTAGGTGGCTGGGGCGGAGTTGGTGCTGCTGGAGCAATTGGGGCTACTGCCACTGGTAATGTTGGTAATCAGGGCACTACTGGTATTACTGGAAACAATGGTAATATTGGAAATAATGGCGGCTCTCCAGACGCAGTCGGATATGGATCCGGAGGTGGGGGCGGTTCCGGTGGAGCAGGTGGGGGTGCTGGTACAAGTGGAACCACATATTTTACCAGTGGAGCTGGTGGAAATGGAGGCGCTGGTGGAAATGGCGCTTCGGGTCGCCCCGGAATAGTCATTGTCTGGTGGTAAAGGAGAGATATTATGAAAATCGTAGAAGTCATAAACGGCGTCGTAACGTCAATGCCTACATTTTGGAAAACGGCTAAGGATATTCCAAAAGGAATCCCGCCGATATATTTTGAAGCGCCGCAAGAAGTTGAAGAGGGGTGGATATTTGATGGTAAAACCTTCTCAAAACCTGACAATTTCATCAATGGAGTAGTCATGGCCCCACACAAACCAACCGAAATGACGCTTGAGCAGGCCACGAGTCTAATAGTGGCTGCTGAGATATTAGAGCTCGAAATACCACCTGGGAAGAGAAACGAAGCGATTGCGGTAATTGCTAAAGTTGCTGGTATACCCATAGAAACGCCATCTACAGACGGGATAGAGTAAAGACAAAAGGACGTGGTTATTATGCAAGAAATTGTAATGTCAATAATTGCGGTTATTACCTCTAGTGGCTTTCTTGCCTGGTTGTATAAGTTGGCAGAAAAAAAAGATGTTTCGAAAAAAATGCTCAAGGGCTTGGCCCATGATAGAATAATGTATTTATGCATGCTATATATTAGTCGAGAGAAGATAACGAAAGAAGAATACGAAAATCTTTATAATTATTTATATAAACCGTATGTTGGGATTGGTGGGAACGGGACAGTTATCACTCGTTTGATGAAAGATGTCGAAGCTTTACCTATCATAGGTGATATATATTCTGAAAGGACTGAGTCCGATGGATGAAACACTGAGTTGGGCTTATCTGGCTACGTACGGAGGAGCCATAATGATGGTATCACTCCTTGTACAATTCACAAAAGGTATCAAATTTGTAGAAAAAATACCAACCCAGTTATGGAGTTATATTATGGCTTTGTTGGTGATAGTCCCTGCGCGTGCTTTTACGGCCGGGTTGATTTTAGATGCCGACAATATTGGCCTGTTATTATATAATGGCGTAATCGTTAGTTTAGGCTCGAATGGAGGATTCCATTTCGCTCAAAAAGTTGGCGGTAAGATAAAAGATGGAAAATTATTAATCGATACATCGGACCCAAATAAAGAAATTTACAAGATTGATGTTGGGTCTATTGACGAGCTTTGTAACAAAAAAACTATAACTTTATCTGTGGAGCCCGGACAAGACCTCTCGCATCAATAACTTATCATATAGTAGAAGGAATATATATGAAAAGGAGAAGGCATTATGAAACTCACCAAAAACGAAAAGCGAACGGAATTGGAAAGGTTGATTGACGAAAAACTCGAGATATTTGCGGAGGATTCGAAAGAAATCGACGATATTCGCGAAGTAATAGAGCTGATGGAAAGGCGAGAGAAACTTAAAGAAAAGAAGTTTCCTGTGAGCCCAGACACAGTGGCTATTGTTGTTGGGAATTTGTTGGGAATCGGATTGATCCTCGGATACGAGAGAGCGGGCATCATAACAACTAAAGCATTAGGATTTGTACTTCGTGGGCGTGTGTAACAACACGCCTTCTTATTTTTGCGAGAAGGGAGGTCTACGATCATGTTCGAAGTTATATTTTCCACCTTAGCCGCAATCGTTACGATATTTATCGCGGGTCTCCTTATCCGCAAACAAAATAGATGTCAAGAAATGAGAGAAGAACTTGAAAAACAAGTTTCTGATGGGATGGAATCCATCGTTTTACAAGTTGCTGTACTTACTAATGAAGAGCCAGCGGAGCATAATTTAACATATTTAGAAAATCGTATGGAAAAACTAAATGCGTGTCTTCGTTTAGCGCATAATCATAACTATGGAAAACCGGATAAAAGGAGGAAAGATAATGCAAAACGTAAAAAATACGCTGCAAATGACTAGCCTTCTTTTCGGGATGGTGCTACTATTTTCTTATATAGGATGGCATCTTGGTTATGAAGGATTTATTATTGTAGGACATATTGAGATGCCTTATATTGTTGAATTCTGCATGCGATTCGCATTGTTATCTATAAGTTTCACTTTATCTGTTGGTTTTATACTTCGAGAATATACTTGGAATGTTCTACGATATTCTATACCTTTGGTATGTGCTGATGCAGTCAGAGAATTGATATTTCCAGGAATGCCCAATATAATAACATCTGGTATTTTACCAATAATAGTTCTTATGATGGTAGCTATTCCAAGAAAATCGATAAAAAGGACATTTTTAAGTATATTACTTGTTGAATCTGTTGTCTTAATACATCAAATAATGGTTAGTCAGTTCACACAAACACCTCTTACAAATGACGTCCCAGTATACACAATACTGAGACTATCCATAGATGCTATTTTACTTATGGCGTTATTCTATTCGCTAGGAGGTGTGAATCGTGAGCTGGAGCAAATGGTTTTTCCCGGACGAACAAGAGATAGACAGTCTAGGAATGAAAGCAATAAAACTGACACGCAGGCTACGGACGATGTTCCGTTAGACGGTTTTGAGAAGTGGGTGATGAGGTCGGTCATAGGAGTCATTCAGATAACCCAATGGACATTTATTCTATGGATTTGTAGTCTAGATAATTTATTTCTAGATGGGCTTGTTATGACGACCTCATTCATTTGTCATGGCATGATTATTAATATGCGTCAACATCTAAAACCGATTATAATATGCACTTTGGCAGCGACTGCAATGTTTTATTTCGCTGCTAGATTTACCATGTCATTTCAATATTCACAATTCTTTCCTATATTTATTGGCCTAATATTAGTTTATACAATATATCGCATATCTTATCAATTTGAAAAAGCTGCTAAGAAAAAGTCAAAAGAAGACTTAAAAAGGATAGAGCTTCTCGAGAAAGAAATGGAAGAAGCTTGGGGACACATAGATCGTTTAGCATAAAAAGACTCTCATATTCGTTAATCTAGCCATTACACCATCGCATATAGTAATGGAAATATTACACAGAAAGGGGGATTGGTAATCAGTGGGAAGGTCTATTCCGCTGATCCAAGAGCACTATAGGCCAAATACGTCGAAGGGAGTGACGAATAGATTCGGAAATAGTCCTGTGAGGACAGCTAAAGGAGGAGTAATAATGCAGCAAGAAGGATATGGAAGATCAGTACCTAGAGTAGCCATTATGGGAGCTCCGGTCTATCATCCACAACACGGGTGGGTTTATATTGATGATTCGCCGCCGCCTCCAGCATCTGGAATGACATCGGAGCGTCCAGGGGAAGCAGATAGTAAAGGTCCGCCAACCGCGCCACTATTAGTGGTTCGATCGAAAGACGAAGCAGTGACAAACTATCTTCCCGATACCACTGGAAGGACGCAAATTTTTATTCAGAAAGAAGAAGATGGAGAAGTCGACTATATTTATTGTAGACAATTCAATTTAAGGACGGCTCTCGTTGATTTTGAAACTTATAAACGAGTTACTGGTGATGAAACAGAATCTGCTCCCGTTGCACCTATCGCTCAACCATTAGCCCCAGCAATACCTGAGGGCTTCTTGGATATTCTCCTCTCGGCAGCCGACAATTTTAACGCCAAGTTAGATAGCATCAATGATGGTATTAAGGCGATGAAGTCTGTTGATCCAAAAGAAATGGCAAACATTTCAAAAACAATGTCGGAAGTCCTCAAAGGAATGAAGGAGTTGAAGAAGGATGTTTAATCTCGACGCGATAGCCAAGCTTCTAATTACTCAATTCATGGGTAATACTGGAATTCTGGATAAAGTTCTACAAATGGGACAATCTGGAGGAGGTCCAGAAGCTATTATGAACTTCCTCGAGCAGCAAAAGCCAGAAGTAGCAAAACACGAAATATGGCAACACCTAAAAGGAATGTCACCTCAAGAAATCGAGTCATATGCTGGAAATCTTGTAAAATCCTTCGGATTAGGTGGTAAAGTCTAAAATATTAAAATAAGAAAAGAGGTATATACATGTTTGCAGATATCGGTGGAGTACCAGCAGTCGTTACTAAACACGAAGGTGACCATCACGATCGTAGTTTCGGTTGGGGTTGGATCTTTGCTCTTGTTATAATTTTCCTTGCGTTAGTCTTCTTATGGGGTCGCAATGATCACCGTAAAGACGGTACGGATATTGCCGCAACTATTGCACCTTTGGCCGCCGCTAAAATGATGGAAGGTCATGGCGGACATGGCCGCGGTGGCTACGGATGGGATATGAACGAATCTCACCGTGAGCATTGGGATATTCTTCGCGACCAAAACCGCGAAAACAGTCAATTGCGATTTGACGTTTCTGAAAATAGATGGATCCTCACTCGCGAAATGGATCAGAATCAGTTCCGCACAATGGAACAGATTTCTATGGTCAAAGCTGAAGTCGCTGCCTCCGAAAGGCGCGTTCTTGAGAAAATCGAGCAGGATAGGTACGATCGCGTAAAAGATGAGCGCGATTTGTATCGCTATGAAGCAGTAAATTTAAGATTCCACAGTAGGCCCGTAGGTTGGGGCACAACCCCAGTCTGTGATCCTGTTGGATACGCAATCTAATTATTATTCTCGGTATTGATTTACGCGTCCGGGGCGTAAGTTAATCAACCCGTCAGGGTTGTGCCGAACACGTGGTCCGGAATAGCTAGCTGCCAAATGTTTGGCGCTTCTCCTGACGGTATATATTATAAAAAACCAAAAGGAGATGTTATTATGTACGAAAATCACACTCATTATCCAGGTCTCGTAAGAAGAGATCATTGCCACGCTAAATGCCACAGTGAATTCAACTTTTACAGATTCCCGAAACCCGAACCAAAAAGAATGCGTCGTTTAGACGTCACTCAGATCGAGATTCATGTCGATAAGTTCGTTGGCGAAAGCTGCTTCGACCGTGGCCCTTGCTGTGAGCCGATTCCCGTTGGCGTGACTGAAAGTATTCAGTCTTTAATTCTCAAGGCAGCAACCGAGTGCTTGGAGCCATGCACTTATTACACTCTGGACATCAATCACCCTCTGCCTGACGGAATCTTTGCAGATCCCACATTCATTCAGGTTGAGAAATGTGGTCTTTTCAGGGAACCTGTTAAACTTGTACGGACGGAGACTATATTCCCTCTTGGCGAATTTGAAGGAAAATGTGGTATTCCCGCAGATCCTGCATTCCCAAATCAGGAATTTGTATCTCTTCACGAAGAAGGCGAAAGAATCGAACATGCTGAAGGTCCTCTGGTTCTTCCGAGGAGATTCCGCAAGAATGAAGAAACTCGCTTGATTCCTGTTGAACTTGATCTCCATGGCAACACTGCATTTGGCGACAACTATGTCAAAGGTATCGGCCCGCATCCGAAGACTCTGGTTCTCTTCTATACGAACCGTGGAACTTTCTCGCTGTGCCGCAATTTTAGACGTAAAACCGATTTCTAATTAACTTCATTAACAAGGGGAGGCACTGCTATATTTGCGGTGCCTTTTCTTACTTTAAGGAGGATATATCGAATGGAAAAAATGGAAAAATTCCTATGCGATACTATCGAACACGCCGAACATGTCATGTCTCAGAAACCCGTTGCTAAAATGTCTCATATGGAGAAAGATTATATTCGGGAATGTTGTGATCTGGCTTTAAAAGTTATGGCAGTACTCGCCGGCAAGAAGGCTTACGATAAACACATGCCAATGAACGATGGCGGAAATCCATACCCTACAAATATGCTATAAGGGGGATTAAAAGATGAGAGATTTATCCGTCATTCAACCTCTATTGCAGAAAACTTTGAATTTCATGGATGCTGTAGCTCATTGGGACCGCAAAGCGGCTAAAAGAGCTCATATCGTCGGACTTCAAGGAGAAAAGCGTAGATTGCGATATTTATCTCGCGAAGCAACTAACATAGTTACTTGGACTGAGCATAAAGCGTTTGATGTTCTTAAACTTGATATTTGCCCGCAAATGGGCACGGTCGATATTTCAGCGCTGGTATGTCCAATGTCAACTATGAACGGAATTATCGAAAAACTTTGGACAATGTATCATGAGATTCATAAAATTGCTAATGATATGGTAGTTGCAGGATACAGAAGCTTTGCAAAACCTCTATATGATTATGTCGAGGTGTTATTTTGCATTCTTGGTGAACTACAGCGTAATCAATCTGAATACGAGAAAGCAGAATACGAATACCATCATATTTCTCGTTATCAAGTTACATGGTATAATATCCATGATGAATACGAAGCTAAAGAAGAATCTCAAGGATACAAAGACGGCTAAGTATGGGCGAATGCTCGTTCGAAAACAAATACTGTCTGTGTCAATACTGCGGCCATTGTTTGGAGAAAATGTGTGATGACTGCATAATTGCTGGACGCCCACAATGGACGAAAGTGTTGTGTGGACAATTTAATGGACAGGATCCACATGAGCAAGAAAAGAAAGATATTCTTAAATAACGCCCCTCCAAGGGGAAGGGCTCATTTAGACTTCCCCTTTATTTCTCGCGCCGATAACATACTATCCTAAATTTTTCTCGCATCAAAAACATATGGTATAATGGAGATCATATTTTGAAAGGGGAATTGTTATGGTAAAAATTACAGACATGATCATAAGTAGTATTCTAAAAAAAGGAGTAGTTAATGAGGCTAGAAATGTAAAGCTGGAATTAGATATTCCTAATATGGAAGGAAAACTGACGATCACGATCGAACACATGACAACGAGATTCGAAAAGAATGAGGAGAGAGCTTAGGCTCTTTTCTTTTCGCGAACTTTACATAGCTTATAATAGAGCTAAAAATTTAAGGAGGGATTTGTTATGAAAACAAAACTATCGGATGTTTTATGGCTGGGTACGATATTAGGATTCGCTTATATAAGTGGATATCTAAATGGTCAAAGCAAAGAACAAATGAAATGGTTGGAAGAAATTTATACGAGAGGAACTCTGAAAAGAGTTAAGGTTGAAGAGACGGAGGCATAACCTCTTGTCTTTTGTTTTTATAAAAATCTTGAAAGGGGATTATTATGGAAATTCATGAAATTCACAACGAAGTAGGAAATCTTCTCAACAGTATCGAATTAGCGGATATTCGAAATCGAGAAGAACACGGAGCTAATTGCTCAGTATCAACAATCGCTATAGGCGAAATACGACAGTTGATGGAGTTGTTACTGAAGAAAGAGCTTGATGAGGGGGCTGCTTATGAACAACAAATAGCTTCTACTAAAGGTATAATGAATGTCACTCGGAGATCTCTTGGGTTAGATCCAATAATATCAGATTTTAGTAGCTCGCTAAATAACAACCAAGCAATATTGCATAACTGGGCGCTAGATATTGTGGAGCTTAAAATATCCGGGCGATTCGACGAGACGTATATTCAAGCACTAATCAATGCCGGCCCTCATTTTGCCGGGGAGGTTCGATTAATTGCCGATGAGATCTATCTTAAAAGAGCTTATCAATTTTCAGTCGGATCAAAAGTTCTTGTATCTATCTCACGCCTATACGAGGAATTAGAAAATCAACTCGCAACGGTAATCGAAGTTATTTCCAGAACTCCAAAACAAATGTTCAAAGTCAAATTTGATGACGAGCGGCTACAAACGAGATATGGATGGAATAGCTGGGATATAAAATATTTAAAGGAGGTACCGAGATGAAATTAGTAATCGCACTTGAATCTGGTTTTGGTAGTGTTGATGATTTTTATAAATCACTCGAGCAGCACTCACATATCTTCGACGACAGACCTATGAATTACCAGATAATATCAGCTCCTAGTTTAATGTCGGAAGAAATTGGGATGAGCATTTGCATAAATCCAGGCCCAATCGATCAGACATATCTTCATAATTTAACGAGAGCTCTTATCCACTCATTCGCTGAGGTTTCTGACGGATATAGAAATAGAGGTGGACTATTATGAGCGTGAAGGACATCATCAAAAATTCACACAGAGTGATTCAGAAAAACAGCCCAGCTATCCTTACAGGCGTAGCCGTTGCGGGACTTATCAGTACTGCGATATTTGCTGTGAGAGCTACTCCGAAGGCATTATCGATCATCGACCAAGAATTATGGGATAGAATGGGGAATGATATGTATGGTGAGAATGGAACTGAATTGTACGAACGAATCCGAATGCTCTCAACGAGAGATATTATTAGACTCACTTGGAGATGTTATATCCCAGCTGGAATTACTGGGTTGGTGGGTATCGGATGTATTATCGGCGCTAGCCAGATCTCTCAGAAACGATATGCAGCCTTGGCAGGAGTTTATGGAATCACTGAGGCAGCATTCAAGGAGTATAGAGATAAAGTCACAGAGACGATTGGAAAGGGAAAGGAACTCAAAGTACGTGATGCGATATCCGCCGATCGTATCCAGAAGAATCCACCGACCACAAGCGAGGTAATATTTACTGGAAAGGGTGATGTTTTATGCCACGACAGTTTTTCGGGACGATATTTTTGGAGCGATATTGAGCAGATTAGACGTGTCATAAATGAAGCCAATCATGAGCTATTAAGAGACGATTTCTTAACTCTCAATGATTTATATTATGAGTTAAGACTTTCACCAATCCCTAAGGGATCCGAAATGGGATGGTCTCTTGATGACGGTCTTATCGATGTGAGCTTCTCCTCGCAACTTACGGAAGCTGGAAAGCCATGTCTTGTTCTGGATTATGTCGTAACTCCTAAAAGCTGGACAAGGGGGGATTTCTCGCCGCGTTAGTCATTATTAAAATATTTAAGGAGTGACATTAAGTGAATCTTGCGATATTCTTAGCCTTTTTATCCATTTTTGGAGTTTTGACTTTGTTATATATTAATATATGGGGATTGCTCAGAATCAATAAATCACAAAAGGAAAATGAAAAAATGGGACCCATCCATAATGATGTACTGGCTCAATTGGAGATGAAGTACCGCGACCCATCAGCGAGCGGTCAAGCCGAAATGGGATATGTATATTCTGGTGAGGAAATAGTAGGCATTACTAAGGGAGGAAAAATAAATGGAACCAAAATTTAGAATATTGATTGAGGGCTCCAGTAAAGACAAAGTTCTTGAAACGTTAGAAGTTGTAAAACACCGACTCTTATCCATAGATGACGATGAGGATTTTTCTGAATGGGGAAGAGATAATGGCGATACATGGCTGGTAACCAATCATCTAAATGTAAAACTAAAGGAGTGATATTTATGATCATAGAACCAATTATACTTCTTATTGGTGGGATACTAGGTATAATGTTATCTGTTAGCGTGCTTGTTATATGTAAAACATTCAAATAAGGAGGAAATACTATGCGTGTTTTTTCAACCAACCCAATCAGTTATATATGCTTCGAAATTGGAAAATTCTACGAACATACAACCGGAGATGTTATAGCTATAATTGGAGAAGTAAATACTACTCGATTAGGACCTATGTTCGTAGCCGAAACAGCATATGGTAAATTAATTCCAGTTGGTAAAACTGAGCAGGATGCTGCGAATTATCATGAAATAACGAAAGAGAAATGGAGGAAAAAAATATGGTCATAGAACCAATAGTTATATTTGTGTTTGGGATGCTTACTGGCGCCATAATAACAGGAGTGCTCTGGTGTGGTATTTACTACGTCGATTATCAGATAAGAAAGCGCCGAAATAAAGGGATGCATCCGTGTACGTACGAAAGCTATCAACAATATAAAAGAAAACATAGAAAGGAGGAAAAACACGATGATAATCAAATTTGATACTTGTAGCGATTGCCATCATAATCAAGTTTGTGGACACAAAGGAGCTGCTAAAACTATTGAGAAAGAGCTAGGCGCTTTAATACCGGATGATTTAAAAAGTATCTTTAAGGTCGATCTGGTATGTTATCATTCGTCAATTAAAAAGCATGTTAATGTTCTATCGTTTGGAGGAGGATCCGAAGGCGAAGGAGCTTCTAGGTTAAGTCAATCGCAAGGAGGAGCGTATTAATGTGGAAGACAGATTCTCTAAAGGCATTTGAAAAATATACCGAATGGAGAAACTCCACAAAATATATCCGGAGAAAATGGCGGCTTCCGAAAATTATTACACTAAAAGGCGGAGGTTAATAATTACTAAAATATTATAAGGAGGAAAATATTATGGAATCAACATCTATTGGAATTAACGGATCTACCACTTTCCATGTCACATCCAATCGTCGAGAGGAATCAGATAAAGACAAAAAACTCGAGGTGTTGTATATATGTGATAAAAAAGCCTGCGCGACAGGATGCTCATACGATCTATGCTTCCATACAACAGATATTCGACACGCTAAAAATTTTAAAGCTCTTGGTGACGTAGGATACATCGAGCAAATTGATGGGCATATGGAACCTTTCGAATATCTTATGGAATTTGCTACTAATGCGGATATAAATATTTCTGAGGCTCAGAAGCATATAGCCGAGCAAAGTGGATTTAATACGAGGAAAATCATATTTGATGATTCTATCTCCGCAACAATAAGGGAGGGCGAAAATAATGTGGATGTGTAAAACATGCAGAGAGTGTGAAGATGCTCGAACTTGCGAGTACGTAAAACAGTTTCCACCGACAAAAAGCGCCACTCTCGACATGATAGCGAAAGACTCTCCAAAAAATAGTTGGATATATGAAATTGAGAGGATGTTAGGAGCTATCGTCATAAGTTGTTTGGCAGTTGCTGTTTTGACTATAACTATTAGATTCGTATATTGGGCGTTCACCATCGGATTTTAGAAAGGGTTGATATTCATGAATGAGAAGAGTAATAATGTAAATCATCCAAAGCATTATACAAATGGTAAAATTGAATGTATTGACGCGCTAGAGTCTGCAACCATTGGGCTCGAGGGAATCGAAGCTGTGGATACCGGCGCAGCCATTAAGTATTTATGGCGTTGGAAACTAAAAGGCGGCGTTGAGGATCTTAAAAAAGCAATTTGGTATATTAAACACCTAATAAAAAGTCAAGGCGAAATATATGACGATGAATCTAAATCCGAACCATCGTTGTTTGTTGAAGATCTTAAAATATCGATCGTTGAGGACGAATGGACTGGAAAATGTCCACGCTGTAAGACTTGTAATCATATTTTCAGCAATACTCACAAATATTGTCATAGGTGCGGACAAAAATTGAAATGGTATTTGCCAAAGTGAGATGATCCTCGCGAATAAAACAAACCCTATAATAGAAATCTAATTATATTTTGAAAAGGAGAAGATCGCTATGAAAAAAATGTTAGAGGTAGTAAAAGCGAACAAAGGCGTTATAATCAGAAATGGACTTATAATGGTGGGTACGTTCGTCGGCTTAGCAATTGTCGACGGGATACTCAGTAAGAAAGACGAGATCGATTATAATTACGATGGGGATGAAACTGAAGACAATTTTGAAAGTGGTCCCGATGAGGAATAAAGGGATTAGAGAAGGTGTTGAGGAAACTTGGCATCTTCTCTTTTGTTAATTATAGGAGGCGACTATGAAGAAGGTGTTATGTATTTTAACTATTTTATCTATTGCTTTGATATTTGGTCCTAGCGCGGTAAAGGCGTATGATACTATATCCGAAATTGATATTCCGCCAATAACTATTGAGTTGCGTTATGATTTTACGGACGAAGATATTTTCTTGTTAACGCAATTGTTAGTCGGAGATAAAAGTCGTTATGGCGACGGCGAATATGATTTCACTTATGATCTACATACGCCAGGTCGAGAAATCAATCATTTAGAAATTAGTAAAGTTCTTGAGGTGGTAATGAATCGAATTCAAGACGACCGATTCCCAAATACAATAAAAGAAGTAGTTCTAGCCCCAAATCAATTTGTAGTATTTCCTAGAAATTTAAAAGCCGACCCATGCCCTCAAGCAGTAGAAGTTGTACGAGACTGGACATGGGCGTACGCACGATATTCTGAACCTATGATACCGGAAGATCATGTGTTTTTTAGAACAGGCCCTAACCTTACAAATGTAACAAGGGCTAGTTACAAATAAAAGGAGGATCAACATGAATCCAGAGACAACTAAACTGATTGATACGCTTGCGGAGGCTATGGCGGGAGTGTCTAATCATCTAAAAGAAGAAAATAAATTGCGTCAAATGCTTGAACGGGCTGAAAGCTATCGAATTGTTTATAACAAACACGTCGAATATTGGCCGAATGGCGCTAACTTCTGTGGGCGCTGTGGAAATAGAATTATGACCGAAATTAACCCTCCGGAGATGATGTTAGGAGATACTAAAGAGGAAGGTTGGGCTTTATCTTGGAAGTATTGTAGTTGCTGTGGAGCTAAGGCAGATTGGGACATTGATTACGAGAAATTTGGCCATAAAAAATCTTTAGAATTACCTGAATATGATAAAGATGGAGGGAAAACATCATGAAAATATTTATAGCTATATTAAGCGCTCTTGGTCTTGGAATCTATATAGGACGCCTGCAGAGTGAAAAAGACGTAGCGATTGAAGTTTGTAAATTGTCGACGAAGGAATCTGACAAGATCGATAATTATGCATATATTGATGAAGAATTATCGATCGGCGTAGCGACCGAATTAGAAGTTCAAAGTATTTTATCTTATCTTAAAGGTTTATGCTCTAACTATGGTACGGCAAGTGTGGGTGATTTATATGAATTCATCGAAGAAAAAACCATAGATGACGATTATCGTCATGGATGGAGCGAAGCCGATTTAAGGCGTATAAATTATCGCAAAGATCCTAAGGCTAATTTTTGGGTTATTAAATTTCCGAGAGTTAGGGTCTTATAAAAGGGGAGACGATATGGAAAATTTTATTTGGGCAATTTGGTCAATATCAACGATAACTGCTTTGTGGGTTGGTATCTTTATAGGAAGATTACAGATGAAATATAAAATAGAATCCCGCGATATTAAGGAAAGACTCGTAACCCCGAAAGATATTCATGGATCGCCGATGAAAAATTCTCATGTAGATCATATAGATCGTCTCCATGCTGAAATTCTAGCCAATTATCAACCCACATCCATTCATAGAATCGATAGTGGACCTAGTAGTGGAACATATGGAGTATGGTATTCATAAGGAGGAGCATCATGAGTAAATTAGAATTCACATTTTGGTGTTTTTTGATATTTGGTATCGGCAAAGTGTCCGGCGCGTTATTTACTCAAACATTCCACTATTTCTTCCTTCGCTAAAAAAACACAGCTTATAATAGAACTAAAAACTTGAAAGGAGCAATTAATATGAAGAAGAATGAAATATCAACAATTGTGATCGAAGCAGTCGTGGGGATGGCAGTAAGTTGTATAGTAGAAAGAGCTATAAACGCGATGAAAGAACGCAAAAAGAAAGAAGATCCAGAAAACACATTAGTTAGTGACTTAACAGTCAAGGAATTTAGAGAATTATTTGTAATGGAATGGAGGAGGAATCATGCATAGAAAATATGGATGTTTAAATGCAATATTTGATATCTTCATGTGTATAGTCACAGGAGGATTATGGTTGATTTGGATATTGATAAGATATCTAAGATCTAACACAAGACATTAAGAAGACGGAGGCATAGCCTCTTGTCTTTTGTTTTCGAAAGGATGTGTGGGTGATGGACCAATCAACAGAGACCAAAAGGAAACAAATATATAATTTAACCTTAATGTTGATGAACGAAGAACGTCTTGTTCTGGAAAACGTTGAGGGGTTATCTATCGATGATCAAATAACTGAGATGGCTCGAAAACTGGGGCATTTAAGATGTCCTCCGTGGAAGACTTGCGATCATATCAAAGATTGCCTAAACAGTCTAAATCAATTCATCGATCAAAAATGTATCGATTGCTGGATTATGTGGGCAGAGATGGCCCAGTCATATTCTACCTAGAAAGGAATGAAATAATATGTTTATTGATTATGTGAATGAATTCTATGAAATGAGCGCAGTGAAGGAATTCCATGAAGAATATCCAGACTATCACGTAAGTGCGAGATGGAAATCAAGCGGCGAAAGCATTGAATTTAAGATGGATAAAGATGACGGTGACATTTTTTCCTGTAGGATAATAACCCCTCACGAATTAATCCAGCTTAGGTTCCCTTTCGAAGAATTTGTCGGGGATTATATTTTACCTGATTTGAAGGGGATAATTGATCGAGCTGAAGTGGAAATTGCAAAGGCTGTTGAATCCGCAGTAAAGGAACAATTTAAGAAAGGGGTATACCCATGTCAATTGGAGATGAACGAGAACGAGTTAATAGTTCTATCGCTAACTTCCCCGCAAATTCCCACAAGTCCAAAAGGGATGTTGTCGGATCCGTGGATCACAAACCAGTAGAGGGGCGACGGGTTGAGCGTGTAACAACTGGAAAAGTAATCACCAAAAAGAAAAGCCTTTACAAACAATTCACTGAATCTTTTCTTGGGGACGACACAAAAACAGTTGGCGAATATATTATCCACGATGTTATGGTTCCAGCGCTTAAATCCATGATCAGCGAAGCTATTGGTGGTGGAATCGAAGTATTACTTTTCGGCGAAAAGCGTGGTCGTAATATGTATAGAGACCGAGCAGGGAGGAGTCATCATGTCAGCTACGGATCATATTTTAAAGAGGATAAAGGACCAGGAAGCAATAGACGAGATATCTCACGAACGAGCAGGGCTAAGCACGACTTTGACGAAATCGTATTGCCCGATCGTGGGGAAGCCGAAATGGTGCTTTCCCACCTCGTTGATCTTACCCTTGATTATGGACAAGCAACTGTGGCCGACTTATATGACCTCGTCGGGATCACGCCCGATTTCACGGACTACAAATATGGATGGGTTGATTTACGCAATGCGAGCGTATCAAGGGTCCGGGATGGATATTTAGTAAATCTACCACGGACTATAATATTGGATTAGGAGGGATTTTTTATGCTGATCGAAAAAGCTAGGAGAGTTAGTCATAAATATATACCTGTTTCTGGGTATATAATGAATTCTTATTGTAATACAAGAGGTGAGATATTTATCGATGTTAGACTTGATGATGGTAGCGTAAGACACGAAACCAATGTTGATTTCTGGAAAGACGAAGGATCACTTAGTGGTTTGGTTGGTCTTGCGGCAGAGGAGGCTGAGTTATGGGAATAAAACGAGGAATGAAAGTTATCCATAAATATTTCAGTATCGTCGGCATAGTATCACAAGTATATAGCGATGATAAAGGAGAAACATACATTGATGTTCTTTTGGCCGGGGGAGGTAGAAGATATGAATCTAAAATCGATTTTTGGAGATCTATTGGATCATCTAAAGATGTGGTGGAGGTGGAGGGAATACAACGCTAATACGTTACTTCACCAAATATTGGTTCTATTAGGAATTATTAAATCACCAACCTTTGAGACTTTATATAAAGGTTGGGTGTGGAATGGGGATTCTTTTGCATCTGGTATTAAGGAAGGGCTCAATGAGTCATGCGCGGACAGTTCAGTAAATATATGGAAAATAATTAGAAAGAGGAGATTAGCTATGGAATTAGGATATACATTTACATCAGATTTCCACATCGGGATAGATACTAGTGAGAAAGATGATATGACAGGATATCTAAAGCATCAAGGGACGTGTACGGACGAACCGATTGAGTCGATCGCCGAATTAATTGCTAAGCTTGCTGAAATGCCGCCGGACGCAGCGCCTAAGTACGTTTGGGACGGCTCAGCCAGATCGAATGTTAACTACGTTTGGCTGTCTAAAGCTGGTGACGTAATTCTATCCGGACCTGGCGAATCAGTCGACGGTGACGATTGTCCGGAAGACTACGATCGATACGAGACGCCAGAGGAAGAGGAGGAACAGGCATGGTGGGAAGAGAGCCCGAATTCCGAGACCGAGTAAAACACAAAACATCAGCCGATCATACTACGGGCGTAGTTATTGCTAAATATCCGGCTGTTATTCTTAATGGCGAAATGATAAAGCATCCTAAACCATTTAAGCTCGGGCTCAAACAAATTGATGTCAAACAGTATCTTGATGTGCGCGGCGATGACGATAAGATATATTGGGAGACTCCGGCCGCGAATTGGGAAGTAATAAAGGCTTATGACGAGAACTCGCAAGAATAACATCCCCTATAATAGGAACTAAATTAAAAGGGGGATTTGTTATGAAAGATCTACGACCAGTCAGAGTTATAGAAACGGGAGTGCTAATATGTGCAGCTGTAATTGTAAATACTATCTGTGATACGATCGTCCGTTGTAAGACAATAGAACTGAAAAAGGATCACATCGACCGGATGGTTGATTTAGTTTCCCAATATGAGGAGAGGTTATGGAACGTTGAAGAAGCTTTTAGAGAGGCGAACAAGACGAAGGCATAACCTCTTGTCTTTTGTTTTTTGGAAAGGATTTGATAGAATGAATAAAGATTCAGTAGAAATTTTGCTGAGAAACCTGAAGATAATAAAGGAAAGTAGTTGTGGCATCTGCGTATATTCTGAGATCTGTAGTGGGCCAGAATCCGAGATGTTTAAACTATGTATCCGCCACGACCCCTGTCCTCAAATTATTGCTCAAAAATGTATAGATCTTATAAGGGAGGAAAAATGATGATTGAAAAAATTGGTAACACATTATCGAAAATATCCGGACGTACAGGCCTTGTCCTGCAGAAGCATAGCCCGGAAATATTAATTGTTGTGGGTATCACCGGCATTGTCGGATCCACGATAATGGCCTGTAGGGCAACTCTGAAGGCTGATGAAGTGATCGAGAAGCATAACGAGAAGGTCGAGGCTATTAAATTCTGTATAGAAAGACCCAACGACGTGGCTGGACTACAGGAATACACCGATACAGATCATAAGCGCGACATGACGGTTACGTATGCTCAGACCGCCATGGATTTTATCCTACTCTACGGTCCGTCAGTAACGCTTGGTGTAGCTGGAATTGCATGCGTAATCGGTGCTCATGGTATAATGAAGAAGCGCAATCTTGCACTCATGGCCGCATATAAGGCTATAGAAGAAGGCTTTAGCGCATATCGCAAGCGGATCGTGGAGGAATATGGTGAGGATAAAGATTACATGTTCCGGCACGGATTATATCAAGAAAAGATCGATACGATGAAAATCGACGATCAAGGAAAAGCCAAAAAGGTAAAAAAAGAAGTGTTGGTAAACAAAAAAGATCCAAATAATCTAAGCATTTATGCCAGATGGTTCGAAAAGCCACATAACGACGGATCTGGTAAAGGATCAAGACAATGGTGTCCAACATCGGAATACAATTTGACATTTTTGAAAGGTCAGCAAAATTATTGGAACGATATGCTGCAAGTCCGCGGCCACGTCTTCTTGAATGAGGTATATGATTCTCTTGGCTTCGAACGAGTGCCTGCCGGCCAAGTTGTCGGTTGGGTTTTAGGTGAGGGCGACGGATTCATCGATTTCGGAATGTATAACGGCACTGATCGCAAATCGGCAGACGGAAGCGAGCTCGTAGTCGGCGATTGGAATCGAGATTTTATCAATGGTTACCAAAATACTGTCTTGCTAGATTTTAATGTCGACGGAGTGGTTTACGAGATGATCTGAAACCGAGACGGCCTAAACGCCGTCGGATGTGGGATATTTGAGAAAGATATTTTTGATTATCCGCATTTATATTGTTGTATTTAACAAAATGAGGAGGGGTCCTAATGAACATGATTGAAACATTAGCTCTAAAAGCTATCGATATGATAGGTTATCCGAGAAGTCTAGACGAACTCTATCGTTTAGTAATCCCAAAAGATATCTGTAGAAAGATTGGTATTTGCGAAGGGGATTATCTCGAATTTTGCGACTGGGATTGGGGAAAGAGTCATATTCTTTTGGCGTATAAACCAGTAAAAAATCAACCTACGGATGTGATAAATCTAACAAGAAAGCTCGATTCTCTTGGTCGCATAGTAATTCCGCGTGAAATTTGCCGTCATACAAACCTTCACCCATGCGATACTCTCGAGATTTTCGTCTTTAAAAAAGGATATATTCTTCTAAGAAAGGGGGAATAGATATGTTAGAATTTTATAGGTTGTACGACGAAGAAGGAAATTTTGCTTATTAAATGATTAGGAAGGAGGGGTTATCAATGATGGGTGACGATTTTAAAGATGTCATGGTGATATATCACGACCCTGATAAAAACATTTTCTTAGACTCGGATTGCGGTTATATAATTCCTAATATTTTCGAAATGATAACCCCTAACGATTTATATTTATACCGCAACGATCCAGGTTTGAACATTTTCCCACATAGGGATATTCCAGATTTATTGTGTGAAGTAGTAGAATGGGAGGATATATATCATGAACAATCAGCTTTTGAAATATTTAGTGGTCTTTGCAACCGGAGCGGGTGTAAGTTTTCTGATTACACGCCAGCTGCTAGAGGAGAAATATGCCGCGCTTGCACAGGAGGAGATCGATTCTGTTAAGGAGCAGTATGCTAAAAAAATGAATGCTACGTCCTGGGAAAATGATCATGCTAATAAAATGATCAAATTAATGCGGGATGAAGAAATCGACTCGACACAAGTATATGGTCCCGGCAGCGGAAAGCCTAGCGACACGCCAATGTCCACCGGCCTAGCAAGAGCTTTCACTCCAAACCAATTCGAGCGAGCCAAGACAGCTTATCATCTCATAGGATCGGAAAGACGAGCCAACGAGGCTACGGATGAAGATCAATACGAGCCCGAAGTAAATCCCGTTGATGATGAGAATTTTGATACTGAAGAACCATACGTAATATCCGAAGAGAAATTCTCGGAAGAGAATCTTCACTACGATAAAATCACGGTAACATATTATGCAGAGGATGATGTGTTGACCGATGACCAGGAAACTGTCATTGACGATCTAGATGCTACGGTAGGTTATGATAATCTAGATCTTAGGTATGCGGCGTTGACTAATCCGCATGTTATCTACGTTCGTAATGATTCGACCAGTTCGGATTATGAGATTCTTATCAATCTCAATTCGTATCAAGAAACCGTGCTCGGTTTGGTAATGACGCCGAATGATAGACAGAGAGCGACGGCAAGGCGAAAGGGGTTTACGGATGATGAGTAAAGATGAAATTATAAACTTTTTTAGAGAAGACGAGTTTTTTGTAATAAGAGCCATGTTGAAATTTTGTGGTAGAGGAGATGAACCTGATGAGAAATAAATACTTCGAATTCCTCTCTGATATCGTTGACGGACAAGATCATGAGTTATTACTAGAGCGATTGAACTGGCATGAGTTTTATTCTCTTGTTCCAAACGACGATAACCGCGGAGAGGACGGTTTAAAACTGCGCGAAATATTTTTAGACGAGGTGGGCCGCAAGGCCTCCTCTTATTTGCCTTCTGGGAACTGCACAATACTTGAAATGTTGATCGGTTTATCATTTCGCATGGAGGGCGAATTAGAAGGTGGGCCGCAGCCTCTAGAAGCTAGGGAATGCTTCTGGCTTCTGATGGAAAATGTCAAATTACATCAGTTTGATGATATTACTTATAGGCGACACTGCGGAGATGAATGCGTGGATACGTTCGTCCACGGAATAATAGATCGTACGTACGCCAGAAATGGGGATAACGGATTGTTTCCACTAGAAAGACCGACAAAAGATCAAAGACAAGTTGAGATTTGGTACCAGATGTCGGCTTACTTACTTGAGAGATTTGATTTTTAGGAGGATGATTAATATGAGAAGAGAATGTGGAACGTGCTCCAAAGAACAAACAATGGCCTGCCCTAATTCATCTTTATGCGCGTCTACGGACGATAAACCGTATTGGTATGCAAACGAAGAGTCTAAAAAAGAAAATAAAATATTGAAATTCCTTCTGGCTGTTTTTGGTATCGTGGCTTTTCCATTTTTAATGATACTTTACTTTTTATATTTCATTAAGATGGCTGTCGAAGGTTTCGGATATTGTATGGGCTGGTGGATTGGGGAATATTTTGGGAGGTTGTTTAGATGAATTGTTGTCGTAATACTAGCGGAGGCGGACCTCCAGAAAAAAATTATCTTGAGGAGATATCAAGAACTCTCGAGTCCATGGATAGTTATAAAATGAAAGTGGCTAAATATTTTATGCGTCGTGGTTACAAGTATACGGATGCTATAATAAAAGCTGAGAAAGTAGTAAAACAGGAGCAAACGTGGCTGAATGGAGGAAATAAGGATGGAAAATAGAATAATTACAATCAAACCTAGCCCGATGGCGGATAGTAGAACTGCCGATGGACCAGTCACAAAGCGGCAACTTTGGGAGGCTTCCATACAACACATTGGTGATGTCTGTCATGCAATGGCATTTTTCGGACAGATGATCGTGGATACCGCTCGTCGCCACGACAATACTAAGGTAGATCCTGAGGGAATTGACGCCTTTTATGACTCGTTTTCGAAGGGTTTACAGGGGGATGAGTTTAAAAAAGAGCCTTGGTTTCAACGACACATTACTGAAGAGCGTCATCATTTGACGGATCGAGTACCGGATGACGTTAATTTGATCGATATTTTAGAGCGAGTTGCTGATATTACGATGGCCGCAATGGGTAGAAACGGCGATATTGGAGAAGTTGACATTGATACAGAAATTCTTCTCCGTGCATATAAAAACACGGTTTTGTTGCTAAAAAACAACACGAAAATTGAGTGTGACAAATAAGTGTAACATTGTTACGTTTTTGAAATGAAAGTGTAACAGCTAGAAACGTTGATTTTCCGGGCTTTTCTCGAGAAAAAACGCTATTTGTTACACTTTTACACTTATTTCTATATATTAATGCTTAAAATATTTACGTGTTTTTCAAAAACGATTTTACCCAAAATTTTTTGTTTTTGTCACAAATCAATTTGAGAGGAGGTATTTCATGGATTTCTATCGAATCATAGAAAGAACTCCAAAAAAAGATACTCTAGAAATATCACCAGATTTTATTGTTAAAAGATCGAAGGATTTTATGGTACGTGGTAACAGATTTTATGCAATATGGGATTCTGAGAGACAATTATGGTCTACCGATGAATATGATGTACAGAGATTAGTCGACGATGAGCTCGAAAAATATTATAAACAAAGGCGAGAACAATATAATGGTACTGCTAGTTTAAAAAGGCTCAGTAATTTCTCAAGTAATATGTGGAATAATTACAAGTATTATTTAAAACAAATGATCGATAATTCGCATCAACTTGATGAGAGTTTAACTTTTAGCAATACGCAATTTAAAAAGACCGATTATGTTAGTCGAACTTTACCATACCCACTCGAGGAAGGACCCATAGATGCTTATGATGAATTAATGAGTACTCTATATGATCCTGAAGAACGTGCTAAACTGGAGTGGGCTATTGGAGCTATCGTTTCTGGGGATTCAAAAAATATTGAAAAGTTTATTGTACTATACGGTGATCCTGGAAGTGGTAAATCAACATTTCTAAATATCGTTCAAAAATTATTTGTTGGTTATTATATTGTGTTCGACGCAAAATCACTTACGAGCAATAATGATTCGTTCAGTATGGAAATTTTTAAATCTAATCCGTTGGTAGCCATTCAACATGATGGGGACCTTTCGAGGATTGAAGATAATACAAGATTAAACTCAATAACATCACATGAAGAGATGAGCATAAATGAGAAGTTCAAATCGAAATATACTTCTAGAATAAATTGTTTCTTATTTATGGGCACAAATAAACCAGTTAAAATAACAGATGCAAAATCTGGTATTATTCGTAGATTAATAGATGTAAATCCGTCACTGCGATTAATACCAAATAAAAAATATCACATACTCACTTCTCAAATAGATTTCGAATTGGGAGCTATAGCTTATCATTGCCTTCAAGTGTATAGAAGTATGGGTAAAAACTACTACTCGACATACAAACCCTTAGCTATGATGATGAAAACGGATGTCTTCTTCAATTTCATAGAAGAATATTATCACATTTTCAAAGAGCAAGAAGGCGTGACTTTGAAACAAGCATATACACTTTATAAAACATATTGTGAAGAAACTCTTATTGAATTTAAATTACCAATGTATAAATTTAGAGAAGAGTTAAAATCATATTTTAGTAAATTTGATAATGTTACTAGAATTGGTGAAAAACAAATTCGCAGCTACTATAGCGGGTTTATAGCTGATAAGATATTTAATCAATCGAAAGTGATTGAGGAAGAAAAACCTACTTCATTAGTTTTAGATAGTGATAAATCCATTCTTGATAATATACTCGCCGATTGTCAAGCGCAATATGTTACAGAGAACGAGACCCCTAAAAAGAAATGGGAAAAAGTCACTACAAAACTATCAGACATAAAAACAGATAAAACTCATTATGTAAAAGTCCCGAATAATCATATTGTAATAGATTTTGATTTGAAGGATGAAAAAGGAGTGAAGTCCTTTGAGAAAAATATTGAAGCTGCTAGTAAATGGCCTTCTACTTATGCGGAGACTAGTCGTAGCGGCTGCGCTATACATCTTCATTATATATATGATGGCGATGTTGAAACTCTAAGTCGTATATATTCTCAGGATATAGAGATCAAAGTATTTACAGGTAATAGTGCTCTGAGACGGAAACTCACCAAATGTAATAATATTTCCGTCGCCACAATAAATAGTGGATTACCACTGAAGGGAGATAAGAAAATGATTAACTTTGATAGCGTTCAGAGCGAGAAGGGATTACGAACCATGATCGCTCGTAATCTGAACAAAGAAATACATCCCGGAACTAAACCGAGCATCGACTTCATACACAAGATACTGGAGGACGCATACAAAGCTGGGATTAGTTATGACGTAACAGATATGCGCCCGACGATCTTAACATTCGCAAACAACTCATCCAACCAAGCGGATTATTGTGTTAAACTAGTAAGTAGGATGAAGTTTGCATCTGAGGAAACAATTAAAATTGAAAACGACGAAAACACAGATCTTATATTTTACGATGTCGAGGTATTTCCCAATCTATTCGTTTTAGTTTGGAAGAAAGCCGGCTTAGCAAATAACTTTGTAAAAATGATCAACCCAAAACCTCAAGCCATAGAATCAATTTTAAAACTGAAACTGGTTGGTTTTAATTGTCGACGCTATGATAATCATATTATATATGCAGCGTATCTCGGATACACAAATTTAGAACTATACGATCTCAGTCAGAAGCTAATAAATAATAGTCGGAGCGCTATGTTTGGCGAAGCCTATGGTATATCTTATACAGATGTTTATGATTTCTCATCTGCAGTAAATAAGAAAAGTCTCAAGAAATGGGAAATCGAATTAGGAATACATCATATGGAGTTGGGTCTTAATTGGGATGAGCCGGTTCCAGAAGAATTATGGGATAAGGTGGCTGACTACTGTTGTAACGATGTCTCCGCTACCGAAGCAGTATTCTTCTGTAAACCAATTCAAGACGATTGGGCTGCAAGACAGATATTGGCTGCATTAAGTGGATTGACGTTAAATGATACTACTAATCAACATGCTGCTAGAATAGTGTTTGGAAACAATAAGAAGCCGCAAAGTGAATTTATATATACGGATCTTAGTACTATATTCCCAGGTTACACATTTGAAAATGGCATAAGCACTTATAGAGGAATAAAAGTTGGAGAAGGCGGTTATGTATATGCCGAACCAGCAATATATTCTAATGTGGCTGTACTCGATGTTACTTCAATGCATCCGACATCCATAAGAAATCTCAACATGTTCGGCCCATATACTAAAAACTACAACGATCTAACCGATGGGCGAGTGGCGATTAAACATAAAGACTATGATACTCTTAAAACTTTATTTGATGGAAAAATATGGCCATTTGTTGACGATGCTCTTGGCGAAAATCCGAAATTTACTTTAAAAGGAATATCCACAGGATTAAAGACTGGAATTAATTCGCCTTACGGTCTAACATTTGCGAGTTTTGATAACCCATTTAGGGATCCTCGAAATATGGATAATATAGTAGCGAAGCGTGGGGCTCTATTCATGATTGAACTACAACACCTCGTTCAAGAGAAAGGTTTCACAGTAGCACATATTAAGACGGACTCTATAAAGATACCGAATGCTACTCCTGAAATAATAGATTTTGTATTTGAAGTTGGAAAACGATATGGGTATGAGTTTGAACATGAAGAGACATTTCAGAAATTTTGTCTTGTAAATGATGCGGTTTTTATTGCCAAAAAAGAAGACGGGACTTGGACCCCAACAGGGGCTCAATTCGCGCACCCATACGTATTCAAAACTTTATTTTCAAAAGAGCCAATCGTATTGAAGGATATGTGTGAAACCAAATCGGTAACAACCGCGTTATATTTGGATATGAACGAACATCTTCAAGAAGATGAGCATGATTATCACTTCGTTGGTAAAGTTGGTAGTTTCTGTCCGATTAAACCTGGATGTGGCGGAGGAGTACTCCTTAGAATAAAAGATGATAAGTACTATGCTGCTACTGGAAGTAAGGGTTATCGATGGCTTGAAGCGGAACTCGTAAAAGAACTTGGGAAGGAGGACGATATAGATAGGGATTATTATATTGGATTGGTTGATGCTGCAATAAAAGATATTTCCGCATTTGGAGATTTCGAATGGTTTCTATCTGATGAAACGGAGCCAATTCCAGATGAGCCGATCGGTTTTAATGATCAGCCACCATGGCTATCGCCATGTGGAAAATCAGTACCATGTAATGACTGTCATAAATATCCTAATTGTGGATGTTTACCATTTTGAGAGGGGAATAACTATGAGTAAGAAAACAAACAGAAGTAATATAATGATCGAAGGGGCCACTATAGCCTTTCGTAATTTTTCTGGAAAAGAAGGAAGATACAATCAGGCAGGCAAGCGCAACTTTTGTGTGTTCTTGGATGATGATTTAGCTGAGACTTTAAAAAACGATGGTTGGAATGTTCGTTGGTTAGAGCCGCGGGATGATCAAGACGATAAACAACCATATATGCAAGTGACGGTCGGCTTCGATTTCAAACCTCCAAATATTACTCTCATAACGAGTAAGGGAAGAACTACTCTTGACGCGGAATCAATATCTTTGCTTGATTGGGCGGATATTGAAAAAATCGATTTGGTTATTCGGCCATATGATTGGAAGGTCAACGAAAAAGAAGGAGTTAAGGCGTACGTAAAATCGATGTATGTGATCCTTGCTGAAGATGAGTTCGCTCATAAATACTACGATGTTCCAGATAGCGCCGATAGCTCAATGTGTGATGGATGCACATCCGTAACCGGGTCCTGCGCGGATTGTCAATACAGTGGTCATTGAATTATTTGAGCATCAGAAAGATGCTTTAGAAAAACTGAAAACCGGCTCCATCCTTTGTGGTGGGGTCGGCTCAGGTAAATCTAGAACTGGAGTGGCTTATTACTTCATCAAAGAATGTAGTGGTAAAATAAGAATCAACGATAATGGTAATTATTCACCAATGAAAAACCCAAAAGACCTTTATATAATAACAACTGCTAAAAAAAGGGATAGTTTAGAATGGGAAAAAGAATGTTTACCTTTTTTGCTATCGACAAAAAAACAAATTGGAGATCCTGGTCTCGTTATTGATTCCTGGAATAATATTGCCAAATATAAACACGTGAAAAATGCCTTTTTTATTTTTGATGAGCAGAGAGTTGGTGGTTCAGGAAAATGGGTGAAAAATTATTTATATATATGTCGAAATAATAATTGGATCTTGCTGAGCGCAACTCCTGGAGATACATGGATGGATTATATTCCTGTGTTCATAGCAAATGGTTTTTACAAAAATAGAACCGAGTTTATTCATCGACATGTAGTTTATAATACATTTACAAAATATCCAAAAATAAATCATTATGTTGAAGTCGGGAGGTTAGTCCGACTTAGAGAACAGGTGATTATTCACATGCGTTTTAAAAGACAAACAATTTCTCACAATAAAGCGATCATAACAGATTTTGATAAAGATCTTTTTAACATAGCTATGGTTGATCGATGGAATCCGTATGAGCAAAAACCAATAAAAGATGTTAGCGAACTTTGTTATATTTTGCGAAGAATTGTTAATAGTGATAAAGCTCGAATCGAAGCTGTAAAAAAACTAACCCACGATCATTCACGATTAATTATATTTTATAATTTTAATTATGAATTAGATCTTCTTCTCGAATTAGGAAAGGAGTTGAATATACCTACCACACAGTGGAATGGTCATAAACATGAGGAGATTCCAAACACAGAAGATTGGATATATCTCGTTCAATATTCTGCAGGAGCCGAGGGTTGGAACTGCATAGAGACTGACGCAATGATATTTTATTCTCAAAGCTATTCCTATAAAGCAACAGTTCAAGCGGCAGGAAGAATTGACAGATTAAATACTCCTTTTAGAGATTTATATTATTATCATCTACGATCAATGTCAATAATCGATTTATCAATTTATAAAACATTAAAAAATAAGAAAAATTTTAACGAGAGTTGTTTTATTAGTGTTTAGAATCTTCGCACTCGAAACATATGGTATAATAGAGGAGATAGGTCTCGTACTTACACTCTTCTCTTTTGCCTAAAGGAGGCTGCCTATATGTTAGAGAATAGATTTCAAGCATTAATAAAAAAGGAATTGGAAACTATCTTTCCAGGCTGTATGGTTATTCCGATGAACGGAAACTATATACAGGGTTTTCCAGATCTCTTAATGCTTTATAAAACCAAATGGGCAGTTTTAGAATGTAAAAAAAGCGAAAATGAACCTTATCAACCAAATCAAGAATATTATTTAGATTTGATGGATGAGATGTCTTTTGCTGCAATGATCTGCCCAGAGAACAGAAAGGAAGTTTTACATGAACTTCAACAAACACTCGCACCTCGAAGGGCAGCACGCATTTCTAAGCGCAAGCAAGCATCACTGGGTTAACTATGACGATGACAAACTTATCACAACTTTTACAAGACATATGGCCGCTCAAAGAGGAACCAGATTTCATGAGTTCGCCGATCTTGCAATCGAACTAGGTGTTAAACTTCCAAGAACAAATAAAACTCTAAATGCATATGTTAATGATGCAATAGGTTTTAAAATGCAAACAGAAGTGATATTATATTACTCTGATAATTGTTTTGGAACGGCCGATGCAATATCTTTTTATAAAAAATATCTTCGCATACATGATCTCAAAACCGGAATATCCCCAGCATCTTTTAGACAACTCGAAGTATATGTCGCACTATTTTGCTTGGAGTATAATATAGACCCAAATGAAATTGATATAGATCTTCGACTTTATCAAAACGATGAAGTTTTAATTCATCACCCCGACCCAAGTTATATTTATCAAATTATTGATAAAATTATTAGTTTTGATAAAATTATTGAAAAGATTAAAATCGATAATGGAATCAACAAAGCTTTTATTGGCGGAGATTTAAAAGGACTTCTTAGTATTCTTCAAGGAGGTTTATCATGAGCGAATTAACACATTACGGAATGCCAAGACGTTCGGGGAGATATCCTTGGGGATCTGGAGAAAACCCATATCAAAGTGCAATTGGGTTCAGAGGAACAATTCAAGAATTGAAAAAACAGGGGCTCAGCGAAGTTGAAATAGCTAGAGGTCTTGGGATAAAAACCACAGAGCTTAGAGCCCGCATTACACTGGCTAAAGAAGAAATAAGAGCGGCGGATGTTGCCATGGCGCTAAGATTACAACAAAAAGGATTATCTAATGTCGCCATCGGTCAGCGTATGGGTATTAACGAATCATCGGTTCGTTCTCTTCTTGATCCAGCTAAAGCGGAACGAGCCGCGATAACCAGAGCAACATCCAACATGCTGAAAGAAAGCGTCTCAAAATTTAGATATATCGACGTCGGTGGTGGAGCCGAAAATCACGTGGGCGTTAGTAGAACTAAAATGAATACCGCTATAGCTGAGTTAGTTGAGCAGGGATATAAAATCCATTATATTAAAGTGGAGCAGCTCGGGATACCTGGACAATTTACTTCCATAAAAGTTTTAGGAAGTCCAGATAGCACATATTCAGAATTGGTAAATAACAAAGATCTTATTCAACCGATACTTGGTCGTTCGGAGGATCTTGGAAGAAGTTATTCCGACCTCGGATTAAAGCCGATAAAATCGGTAAGTAGTAAAGATGTCATGATCAGATATGGAGATGAGGGCGGATCGGATAAGGATGGCGTCATTGAGCTTCGAAGAGGTGTTAAGGATTTAGACCTTGGAAATTCACGATATGCTCAGGTTCGTGTCGGGATAGACGGAACTCATTATCTTAAAGGGATGGCTATGTATTCTGATGATCTCCCAGATGGAGTTAATATCATATTTAATACTAATAAAAATAAAAAACCGGGAGATTCCAAACTCGATGTTATGAAAACTATGAAAGATGATCCAGATAATCCATTCGGCTCGACAATAAAACTAGATGGTCAAAAAGGATCTCTTAACATAGTGAATGAAGAAGGGGATTGGGATAAGTGGTCCAAAACCATATCTTCGCAAGTAATGTCTAAACAAAGTCCGGCGTTAGCCAAACAACAGCTCAATATAGCTTTTCAACTTCAAAAAGAAGAGTTTGAAGGTATAATGAGATTAACAAATCCAACAGTTAAAAAACAACTTCTTGAAAAGTTTGCCGACGGTGCAGATTCGGCTGCTGTTCATCTAAAAGCGGCTGCTCTTCCTCGTCAATCAAATAAGGTTATTTTGCCTATAACAAACATGAAAGAAAATGAAGTCTATGCTCCGACTTATAAAAATGGAGAAAGATTAGTTCTCATTCGCCACCCACACGGTGGTCCGTTTGAAATTCCAGAGCTGATAGTTAATAATAAATCTAAATCTGCCAGGGCGGTAATGGAAAATGCCCAAGATGCTATTGGGATACATCCAAGCGTTGCTAAAAAAATGTCAGGAGCAGATTTTGATGGGGATTCCGTAATAGCTATACCGAATGATAAAGGATCAATTAGAACTCGAGCAACGATTAAAAGTTTAGAGAATTTTGATCATCTTCAGTCATATGCGGCATATCCAGGTATGCCCCGCATCAAACCTCAAACTATGCAAACAAAGATGGGGGAAATATCCAATCTTATAACAGATATGAGCATAGGGGGAGCCAACATTGATGAAATAGCGAGAGCAGTTAAACATTCGATGGTTATAATTGATTCGGAAAAACATTACCTAAATTATAAACAATCATACATTGATCATGGAATCGCGTCTCTAGCTCAAAGATATCAAGGTAGTGCTAGAGGTGGGGCGGCCACAATAATTAGTCGAGCCTCCTCAGAGATAAGAGTCCCTGAAAGAAAACCCAGAGTAGGTGTCGATCCTGTTACTGGACAGCGCATTTACACAGAAACTGGGGCCACTTATATAAAGGATGGCCGGATAGTTCCAAAAACAACCATCACTACCCGTATGGCAGAAGCTAGATGGGACCCTAACTTGGGGGGTTTGGCAATAGAGGGTAGACTCTTATCTTCCGGAACCCCTATAGAAAGAGTTTATGAGAATCATGCAGCTCAACTCAAAACCTTGGCCAATACGGCCAGGAAAGAGGCTTTGTCGGTGAAAACTATACCATATAGTCCGTCAGCGAGAGCAGCCTATTCGCAGGAAGTAGCCACCCTCCAGTCCAAGCTTAACATAGCCCAGATGAACAGACCCATAGAACGGCAGGCCCAAATAATAGCCAATACCACCGTCGCTAAGAAAATACAAACCAATCCCGTAATGGATCGTGACGATTTGAAGAAAGTTAGAAATCAGGCTTTGGCCGCAGCTCGCGTGCGTACAGGTGCCGAGAGACAGAAAATTGAGATCGCTCCAAGAGAATGGGAAGCCATTCAATCTGGAGCTGTAAGTAATAATATTTTAACTCAAATTCTGAATAATACAGATCTCGACACAATAAAACAATATGCAACTCCACGACAAGCTGACGTTTCGCTTTCCAGTGCGAAAATTTCTCGTGCTCGTTCAATGTTAGCTTCTGGTTATACAAGAGCAGAAGTGGCCGAGGCGCTTGGGATTTCCGTATTTCAACTAAATGAAGAATTATCTGATTAATCAAGGGGAGGGGAGAAATACAATTATGACCATATTAGAAGCAACGATAACACCTACTCACGAATCAATGTTAACCACCTTGGATAATCCATACAGCCCCTTCACCAACTTTGATCAATGGTTTGCGTTTGACACAAATAAAAATTATAATTCTTGCTCTTATTTAGCAAGAGTTGCAAGAATTTCTGATGATTTGAGTGAAGCTGACACTATGTTGGAGATTGAAAGGGCAATAGATGAGATTGTGCAGTTGAATGTTCTAGGAGTTTACGCAAAAGTAACAAGAAAATTAGAAGAAACAAAAGAGGGATAGACTGAGGGACTTTTCTGAGGTCAGGGGAGGGGGCTACCCGCGCACAGGCCCCCCACCCCAAATCGCCGAACTCCCAAAAATTTCTCCGGGGGTAAAATTTTAGGCCTCCCTTCGATTTTTGGGGTGTCTAAAAGCCAGCGTCTGATTAGATATTCTCTTCTCCGGGTTGGTGAGCCCGAG
>Ga0131853_10000781_pt1 | contig 57378 bp, 17 predicted proteins | sample TergutLab28metaG_FD_92764 | JGI IMG/M metagenome (GOLD analysis project Ga0131853, IMG submission 92764) | Labiotermes labralis P1 segment gut microbial communities from Petit-Saut dam, French Guiana - Lab288 P1 (version 2) (version 2) | ecosystem: Host-associated > Arthropoda: Insects >...
AAATAACGTAAAATATTCTAAAAAATACTTCATGCTGAATATATGTTGAGATCAATATTCTGAAGTCCCTAAGGCAGCTCTTTAAACGACTTTCCTAATATATTCATATCAGTAACTAACACATATACTTTAGGGCATTTTAATTAACAGGGATTTATCAAAATATTTTATTTCGAACAGACAGACCTGCGGGTGAAATATCGTCAGAGGACTTCATACATATCTGCATTTCAATGTAAGTAACTTTTGCTGGCAAAAAATAAAGAGGGTTGCTTCCATTTTATATTTTACGTTCGTAATTAAGATAAATATAAAAATTAAAATTCTAGCATTCAATAGCCAGTTTACATAAATATCACATTGATATAAAAGTGTAAGCAGTGTAGAAAGAAGGGTGTAATATTCTCCTGTTGTACAGCCTTAGTTTCTCCTAATTCATGGGTAGATACTGTGATATCTGAAAACTAATTGGCTGGGATGACTTCCACATGTCAAATTGTGTTTCTAAGTATATTAAAAGCCGGTCCCAGTGGCCGCGCGGTCTAAGGCGTAGTTCTGCGGCCGCTTGCCTGCTGAGATCGTAGGTTCGAATCCCACCGGGAGCGTGGATGTTTGTCTGTTGTGAGTGTTGTATTTTGTCAGGTAGAGGTCTCTGCGACGAGCTGATCACTCGTCCAGAGGAGTCATACCGACTGTGATGCGTCGTTGTGTGTGATCTAGGAATCTCAAGAATAAGGAGGACCTGGCCCGCGTTGGGCCGCAGCGCCACAGAAAAAAAAGCATATTAAAAATACTGCGAAATCTTTCCCAAGTGATACAAATTCCAGAATCCTCTCTTTACCGTTAACCCAGTTTCCACATAACATAATTCTATAGTCGATCGCTTTTGAATCCCAAGCTCTCATTATTTTCCTTATGCCTCATCAAATTATAGTTAGTTGACTATAAAAGACCCACGGACTTCTCACAATTCTTCCCCCTTCAATTCGTCTATTTAGTTTTCCAACAGTTTGGATGGAGTGATCCCATATTATTTCTATCATTAACGAAAAGACTAAGTGCTGCTTTAATCACCAGAGGTATCGAATAAATTACCTTCAAGAGAAAGTCATTATTTTCTCAATTTTTCAGACGATTTGAACATAATTACATATAGAAATTCACTTCCTGTTAGAAAGCACACCACATCTCCCTTATAAAGAGAAATCGGTTGATGCCTTATGAGAAAATTCAGTGTTATGTCATTGGCATTTATGCACAGCAGCGTCTGTGTCCATACACGACACTTCTGAATATGAAAACAATCTGTTATATTTTTACAATTTCAATTTAGTTTTATCAATACTGGTATGTGCAATGGTCGTAACTTTAATAAGTGACACATTTTACACATATCCACACGGGGGAAAAAGACTAAACACAGTAACCGCTAATTGCCATTCTCAATAAAAAATACTGTTTATACGCCTAAACCCTACCTACACACCGAATCCAAGTTGCATAATACTGAACTTTAAGTAAAGAGACCTTTTGGAAGTGCATTACATTTGCATCATTATAACGTTTAACTGCCCACCAAATTTCACATTCAAACCATCCTTTACCATTCGGATTACTTGTGTGTCTGTCGCACATACAAACACATGCACGCGCACACACACACGCACACACACACACACACACACACACACACACATACACAGTCCCAGGTGCATTATTGGTAGTTCATAGGCATACCCATATTCGCAAATTAACAGCTGTTGGTATTTGCAGTGTTTCATGATATCGGCCAACTGGAATAGACCGATAATTGCACTACGTAAAGGCACTTAATGTAACACACAGTGAAGACGTATCTATGACTTTCGAGGCACCAAAACACCTACAGTTCGAAAAATAAAAACGTCTGCATGTTCTATATATATGCAGTGTTTACCGAGTTCCTGTAACGGACATGAAGCCGCCGTGGAGTGATGTACATCTAGAGTCGAGGGAAAGAATGACTGGAGCTACACGTCTACTCCCCTTTTAGCCTTCATGATGTGAACAGGGACAACTTTAACTTTACTTTAAACATATTTCGAACTGCTTTTTATTTTAACACATGTAATTAATAGTGGGTGTAGAAATGGCTACTTGTATTTTTATTGTATATATATATGTCATTGTGTTCTCTTTTTGGGGTGATATCCCGACGTCTGGAATTCATGTGCCGACGTCTCGAAAAACTATGCCAGTTTCATCTTCACCTATGAAGATGGAATGTACAGAGTGTTCCGAAAAATCGGCACATAAACTTCAGACGCCTGAGAATCACCCAAAAGAAAGAATACAACATTCAGTATAACGGCGAAAGTTTGAAATAAATTATATTTATGATATCTTCAGCAAAGTCGGGACCATCTTCTTGGCGAGAAAACACAGAATTATAGTAACATCATACTGGAGACAATAATAATAATAATAATAATAATAACGATTATATTATTGATTCATATCGAATCACTCTCTTGACATCAACGTGACACAATTCAAATGAAAAATATTCCAAATCACGTAGGCCTCTAGTGCTGAATATGGTGAAGACAAGTTGGTAACTTAAACTTATGTAATAAAACCAACAAATGCACATACGTATGTGAAACGTATTTTGTACGTGTGCGTTTGTTGGTTTTATTACGTAAGTTTAAATATTCCGTTACGTCGCGCATATGGAACATACTGAGTTGTTAATTGCCAGAACTGTTGTACATGGGCAAGATGCCAAAAGAAAACTTGAAAACCAGAACTTGTTAATGCATAATTTAGAACAGAGTAAAACTGCAGGCGCTCTTGTCCGTATTTTACCAATATGCTAAGAATAAATTTAAAATGCGATGAGGATTGATGTCTTATAACCTATAAAGCTATAATACACACGTAAAGACGATATGGCCATTTTCCTTCTTTTTGTGCACATTTGCCGTCACGTCACTGAAAGACTTATCCGATACCTTTATTTAAAATCTTCTTCATCCTGATAAACAATTTTATTCAGATTTTCATTTTAATGCAAGCGTTCTGTATTCCGTGGCTCTTACTGTTCTAGTTTTATTGATTACGTGTCTATACACTGTTTGTTCTTTCGGAACGTTCCCTAATTGGTCTGTGTTGATCCAGCAATTTTGCTGAAGTTTACTGATCAAAGTATAGACGCCTGCAGTAGGTACTGATAGAATAAGCTTGTGTATAGAGAAAGGAAGGTCGAATAAGGGAAAATAAAGGCATTGAAAGGACGGGAGTAAAGGGGAAAAAGCACAGTTTGGTAATGGAGCAAAGAAGGAGGACGAAATACAGAACAATAGGGGACGCCAATTTGAAGAGGCGAATCTTCGAAGATCTAATGTTGGAATGGGGAAATACTGCTGAACAGAAAACACAGCGTAGGAACGAGGAATGAATCGCGAAGAGAAAATGCGAAGGAAAATAAAACACAAAACAGAAATTAGACATGACATGGAATTATTATTTAATGCGTTCTAACAATTCATATATGCTCAAACAGCAAATTTATTTGATCACATCTTGAGTTCAGTGTTCTAAACCCATTCCACAAAACACATAATAGCCCTCTTTCTACTTAATAATCACAAACGAATTACGCCGAAGCTTAAGCCGTAACTCTAATTTTGTGTAATTAAAGCTCAAATGGATTACTTAGATGTTTAGGACTTAAATACCTTCAAGTTTTAAATCCAAACCATCTAGCTTATTCTAAAAATGTAAAAACGACCACAAAATGCGTACACTGAAGAGAAAGTACCTTGGTGGCTATTCAGATATTATGTCATTCTTTAATTGAAATGTCATTTGCAAAAGTTAAAATTAGTCACATATTAAAGGTTCTCAAAATATTTCCCTCAGTTCCGCTATGTGGTTTGCTCGGATTATGTGACATTCATTAGTCATGAAATACGTCATACAATTTATCTTTACACAAATCGATGACGTCGCTCAAAATGAATGTAGAAATTTTTCACAGTATAAGCTTCAAAATATGATTTTGTATGTTTGCAAGGAACGTCTTTGGTATTCTACAGATTTTGAGTTCGATTCTGAGGCCAAAGACGGTTAACACTACTTGACATATTTCGCGGTTTTCGCTGTCCGTTTAGGCGACTGCTAAGATAAACTACTAACTAACAAACTAACTTACGTAGCAGATTCCTTTTGAGAAGCTAATAATATTTCATTTCGTCAAAAATTTCGCCCATTTTATGGGAATTGAAATTTTGTTACCGTGTTCACATAAGCCCACCGCCCGCTGCCATCGTAAACCAAGTCAACGCAGTCCACGCCCGCCTATTCTATTTCTTTAGAATCAATTTTAATATTATTCTCAAAAACACGCCTAACGCTTCCATCAGGTTCTGTCGCTGGGATTTCCAGATCTAAACCCTTTATAAATTTCTCGTCCATTAACGGAAGAAACCAAGTTCTACTTTATTACAAAACAGAAGAAAAAATTATAACTCTTTTAAATTTTTCTTTCAGATTCTAGAGTAGAAACTGTTAAACTTAATGGTATCTAAAGCATTCTCGTAATTTCTTCTCGCCCGTATCCATCAAGGCTAGAGTCAGGCTAAAGGAGAGAACCATCCACTCCCCCCAATACAATGCTAATTTTACAAATTCCTTATCCATAATTTAACACTCTTCTTTGTGCCTAATCCAAACTTTTCACCAAATCTGTTTCTACAAGCAATTAATGTAATCATTTCACCAACGATGCCGTGGTGACGTATGAGGTATATTAAATTTAAAAAAAACACAAAACTTTCTGGTGTCAAAATCTAATTGTGAAAAGCGAGCTGAACTCTAATAAAAGGAATAGAGTGAGGAACATCAGACGTACATAGGCCTCGGATTTAAGGGACGTGGAGAATTTTAATAAACATTTACGCCCTTGATAATTCAGCTCTTCCCTACAGTTGTACATTTTGCAGTAAAATGTATATATTTTATCAAGTTACTCTCGAAACTGTATACAAGACTGTTGTGTAGACCTACGGAAACACAAATAACACTGAGATAGCTGCTACAATTAGATGACGCAAGACACAACACATGTGATAGAAGAGTAAAAAATAAATAAATAAAAAATAATTTCACCTTTATTTTCTTGAGGAGGAAAATAAAAATTTAGAACTCTATATAAAATCCTGTAAGACCCACAATATGACTGGAATTGCCTAAGCAACATGTACAACTCTTTATATTATTTTTCCTTGCACCTGGAAATACTTTCATTCCAGTTGTCCATTTAGATCCGGAAAGGATATATGTAAACAACTTCCACAGTGTTGTAGAAAGAGAATATTACAGTGGCAGTATTGTTTTCAGACGCCCACATACCTATCTTATATCTCGTCTGCTCTGGGTGGATGAAGTTATGTCGTAGGGTATTCGGTTACCAGAATACAAAGGCAATTTCTCTTGGCTCATCCTAGAAGCAGAATAGAGAGTTTCATTAATGTATACTCAATTCCCCCTGTTTGTGAGGCTTCCCCAACAATCTGCGCCCCTGGTTAGTCCGTGTGTTACGCTTAAGACTTTGAGCTTCGTCAGATCTTCCTATTAAGTTCAGCTTCAACTCGTGGCTTGGCTCCAAATTCGTATGAGAAGGAGAGCATGCTGTTTTAAAATGCTCTGTCGCTCGTTTCCAAGTATGCTCCAGTGTCAGTACTTTAAGCAACCACAATTACTCATGCTTAATTTTACAATTTAGTTCGCTTAAATTGAAACACTGTGTGTACATGTCTCCTTGTAAGAATATAAATGTCTCCATACAGAACCTGTCCAAAATAAACTATATAAATTATGCGTACTGTGTTCAAGATCCAAAGAGACATTCGAGTAATACCAAATCCTAGTTCACTGTGCTTCATAGAACACGCGAGGATAAAAACTTACCTAATACACTGTGCCAACACTTGGGTTAAAATGAAAGTAATTTTTAATCACAATACTGCCTGCAATAAATTACCGTTTCCCTTATCAATTAGAAGGTTTAAGCAGTTGGCATTATTTCACAAACTTTCAGGCGCTCCGACATTTAGATATGGTCACGATTACAGTGTCATATTTTAAAGGAAATACAAAACGTGTTGAAGAGGAATTTTTTGATAATGCCACATATCACGAGACAGAACAACAATACGTGTACATTTGGTGCTTAAATACACATCACTAGCTTGTCTTCCTAAAGTATTTTAATGTACCTGCTTTTAGATCTTCTTTCAGACGTGGATATATGTTTTGAATGTGAGTGGAAGACGATTAAAAACGATAGGTAGATGAATATATTAGCTGCTAAAACCAAGATACATACACTTAGACGGGAATTTGGTATCCCCACTGGTGAGGCAAGAATTGGACTTATTCTGATCACGAAAGCCGGATGTTGCTAAGCTACTTCATCCACCTCTCCGAAATTTTTATTACAAATAATACTACGAAATTAGAGGTAGCAGTAGTAGTAGGAGGAGGAGGAGGAGGAGGAGGAGGAAGAGGAGGAGGAGGAGGAAGAGGAGGAGGAGGAAGAGGAGGAGGAGGAAGAGGAGGAGGAGGAAGACGAGGAGGAGGAGGAAGAGGAGGAGGAGGAGGAGAATTCGTTTTAGGAACTTTTTTCCTCTTGTTCAAGAGACAATGTTTTACGACAATAAAAAAGGAAATGTATAAAAAATAAATATACAAAAGGGAGGAAAGGATGTACAAAGGAGATTAAGAAAGAAAGAAAGAAAGAAAGAAAGAAACAGAGAAGTAAAAAGAGTGGCCAATTCTGCTAGCTTCGTAATGTATGCCGATAGCGGTGTGCTTTATTCTACGGGATTTGAGAGTAAAAGAATTATTTGCGACAGTAGAATTCATAGCAGAAATCAATGGCTTAATTTTAACAAGAAATGGTACGTCTCAGGACCCAAGCTTCTCCCGGATCAATTTTTTCTGCAGTTTACACCGTTTTTTACATTCGACACAACAAAGTCTCTGTGTCCAAATAATTCCACTACCAAAGAAGTTACTTTCAGAAGATATTTGTCTCTCACCTCAGGTGGCCATGAGCGTAGCGACTGTCATATGAAAACCAAAGTTTTATTACCTTACTTAAAAGGCCCGCAAGATAAGTTACATTTTGACATAAAAATTCAACCTTATATTTTATTCGTCTGAGACCCATTTGAATATTATCCTCTATTGTAAGTCAAGCACTTCCGAGTGGTCAATTTCCTTTAATTCTTCCACCAAAGCGTTGTGCATATTTTTCACAATTCATACTTCTAATAAAGTAAAATTAACCTAAGAACCAGCATTTTTTTTCTGACCATGTATCTTAGTATAATCTTAGTAACTGACAAACTTAATACACAAATTCTTGTTTTATAATAAGCTTATTATATTTCTCTACATGTTTCGAGCACTATTGTGCTCATCATAGGAGGTCAAAATTGTATTATACAGCATCTGGTATCATCACACTCTGTAGGTGGCCGTCCGGTGCGAGTCATATATATGACACTCTTTGAGCAAAATTGTAATTGTGATAACCTCAAGATGGCCGTTTCAGGCCGAAACATGTAGTTATTTACTTTTTTAATAAATACCATCATCTAGCACACAATTATAGTTAAGTTTTCTGACTGAAATTAACTCACCATTAGTCCACAACATAATTTTGGCCATTGGAAAACCTAAACACCGCATTAACAAATTTCATTTCGGAAACTGTTTTTTTACTGAGGGAATTTAAAACTTCGCCCAAGCAAATCAGAGGGCAGTATATTATAACAAGCCAATATTGTTTCTCTTCTTATTTTCCAGCGTTCCCCATTGTGTATAGTTTCTCCTGCTCATTAATTTCTTCTTACATTGATGTAAAATTATCAGCAGACATTTGATTTAGGGGGTTTGAGAAGCCGGTTCTAAGAAAGATACTAATATTGGGGACTACAACACGGAACTGGCGAAAACGGCACAAAGAGAAGCTTCGTTCCTTTTACTTCTCGCTGCAGGTTTTTAGTGCGTTTATATCAAGGACGATTGGATGGTTGGTTATAGGACAGCTATTGGAAAGAAAAGAAATAAATACAGGACTTTAGTTGTGTTGTTTTAAGGAAAGAGACCATTTGGAATACAGAGGATTGATTGGGAGATGGTACGTGAATATGGATTGGATTCATCTCGTTCAAGGTAGGGGCAATTCCCGAGCTCTTTTAAAAACAATAACAAAACTCCTGGATCTAACTAGAAATACTTTTTTCAGTACTTGAGCAAATGTACGATTCTTAAGAAAGCATGGAATGACGTAATTAATGAGTTGGTTATGTAGTTAGATAAATAAAATTTACAATTTACGAAAGCTTAATTTAATTAAATTACCAAACCTAATTAGTAACTCAGACTCTCACAGAAACTATTGCACGTATAAGTAATGAAATATTTAGGTCCTAAGTATAAAATGTTTCTCCATTATTGTTAGTTTTAGAACAACACGTACGTTCGAAACAAGTCTTCTTTGCTGTACTGTAGAAGTGTGTCCAATGATTGACTGAAACGCCACACGCTTGTAATTAAATGTAACACGCGGGGAAAAAATAACAATGGGTAAATGACGCTCGCAGGCTTGTTGCATGTAGAAAGACAATACACATCTAAATGAAACCCACGGCCCAATGAAATCTGCATACTATGTATAATTCGAAAAAAAAATATTATTTTTATGTTGTACAAAGTATAATGGATAAAATAAGCTACTTAATAATGCCTATGGACGATATTCTGACTAGAACATTTACAAAATTCTTAGTAATTAATTTAAAACGCTTAGATTACTTTTAATAAATCATATATTTTACCACGCGTTATAAAGGTCAACTAAAGGTAGAGAATTTCAGCATGCTGTGAAGTCCTTTATTTCACCCAGTTTTTAATTACACCATTTAATACGCGTATCTTCTCCTACATCTACAAGTCTTCCCTTGTTTTCCGTGTGCCATTGAAAAAGTAGGGGTAAAAATTTTCACAGAACACTCCTTTCTAACTTTGTTTTGTAACGATACGAAATTAGGTGCTGTAATTAAATAAATGAAGTTACTTAGTGTCGTCACATTGGGTGTCCGAGAAGAATTTCTGTACCTTACAGGGAGAAAACAAATAAAGGTCGCATTTAGACGTATAATGAGAATGTTATATTTGGATATTTGAGGTTATTAAGAGAGTGACTGTAAATATTACTGTATACTGAGATATGTTGTAGTGTAGACTACAAGAAATTAAGTTACATTTTAAAACAAATTATTACTACCATTTGTAAAATTATCGTAGTTTTTGTTGTACTATCAAAATTAAGATCTAGTTTTGGGTTTGCAAATTAAATAATGGTAATTTTTTACAATAAGGGACATCGTGTTGTGTTTTATAATGACTAATTTAAAAGGTTGTCGTCAAAAACAACTATATTTATTGTGTAACAGAACTCTCTTTAAAATGCGCTACTTGAGAAGTGGGGCCGATATATGAAACCTATTGTGAAGGCAATATTATTGGACAATAATCATAGCTGTGTGTGACGGTAATCTTTATTAATTTATAAGAAGTGTCAGACGGATGGTGTTAAAGCACATGAAAGAAAGGCACGAACAGTACATGAAAAAGAGAGACCAAATATTTAAAGGGAAGAGATCACTTGAAAACCGGAAATTACTTAGAGATAAAAGTGAAGCAAATCTTCAACGAATATGGACTGTACTGGCCCAGACTGCTGACGAACAGATAACCATCTAGAATACTGTAATAAATCTTATTTAGCACCGTGCATGTTTTGTAGAATCACTTCAATTTATCAATCAACGAATGCACATATAATGTCACATAAAACACCTTTAAAACATTTTAAAAGTGTTATATGTGAAATTATACGCGCATTCGTTGGTTGATAAATTGCAGTGATTCTACTGTAATAAATTTTCCGATTGCATAAAAAACAGGAAAATCTCGACTTCCTAAGTAGATAATAACTTTTGATGAAATTTCCTATACCATCAAGTTAATTCCTTACTTACTACGTTATATATTTGTCTCGAATCTTATATCTCAATCATCCCCCAAAAAAATATTCAAACAAAACGATCTTATTTCAAAATCAATTCTGTTTCTATAAAATGTCGCTAAGTTTCTCTCAATAAATTGATCATCAGGCGAAGCTATTACAAAATTTAGAGAAAGAAGAAAGCACGGATACTGGAAGAACCATCTCTGTTAAATAACTATGTGATATTCATAAAAAAAATTATGAAAAATAATAACATGGCCGAACATAACATAAATCGTAAATAAGTTCCGAGTGATTATTTGCGTTACTTACCACCAATTTCTGTAAACAAAACCTTGTAAAAACTGTTAAAATTTATCGAGTTTTATATTGAAGTTAGAATTGATTATTTTAGCTTCTATAGTTCAGTTACTTAAGTTTCATTAAAAATAGGGGTGAGTACCCTGAGTTGTTTTTACTCATTCATCCAACGTCTCTGTGTCAGTTTCGTGCAATTTCATTGTTTGCATTTCATTCTTGTTACTTTTACTTCAAATAAGCTTTGTTGACTTAAATTCCGTTGCACAGAACAGTCCACTGCAATGTAAAGATGAATGAAAATCAACATTTTTACTGTTGTCGATATACAGGTACCAACTATAACTATATAGAAAGTGTTCTTCTGTTTCTTACTTAACCTTCCTGGTAGGTTGTGTTGTGCTATCGATTAAGGTCAATGTACTGCTGAGGGAGTGGTTCCAAGCAAGGCCACCAAATGTGAACAAGGTCAGTTCCTGTCCTTGCCATATTTATTGATCAAACAGCCTATATTTATCATTTATTTTGTTATTTCTTGCAGTTTATGAGTTTCGGTTGTATTTTTCTAAGGCGTTCATGTAATTTCCCTGTTTTACAACGTATTAAACGTATCTTATCCACAGGTCCATAGGGAAATGTTGTAGAAGCAGATTTGCTTGTATAATAAAGCAGTTGTGTCTGACTGGACTGTTTTTGGAATAATTGAGTTACGGCAACACAGTTGGATGTCATCTTTAAATAAATACGTAAATCTTTATCTCAGTAATTTTGTGCATCAAGTTGGTTAATTACTTAGATAAATATACTGAGATACACGGTCAGCAAAACGCAAAAAAAAACGTAAATCTTGTATAGAGTTTCTTGGTTCTAAAACAGCTGTGTAAAAGTTTGGCTCCTATTAAATTACGGACGGAGAAATTCTGATATCAAACTGCACCACCAGCTAAGTACCAAATGATCACATGTCAAAAATTATTAGATCATGAATTGTGAGAACCAAAAACCGAATTGTGAATTCACAAAACTGAGTGTGCCAAATATATAGGAGGTCTGCAGTAAAACAGTAGGAGATTCAAGTGTCTAAATTCAGTTTTTCGTGAATTCAAAAATCCTTCTTAATAATAAGTTGCTTTCCTTTACAGGAGTCCATAATTTTCAATATATTAAATCCCAAAAACCGCACAGACTATAAGTCCAAATTGTCATACTACAGACATCGATTAATTTTGCAATTACACTGAAGTCCACCACAGATATCCGTGTCAAGGCTGGTATGTTTCTTGATTTTAGTCAAAACCTCCGGCCCAATGCTTTAGTTCCCTTTTCCTAGGACAAGGCTTCCACTTCGCTGTTCACATTTATTGATTTAGTGGACGCTATATAACACATTCAGTGCAGAAATCTTCGCTGAATAAACTACACCAAGTAAACTAACCAGTGATTCAGCACACACTGTACAGTGAAACTGTGTGATTGGTATGGAATATTTCATTATACCGCACGTTAGTTCACTGCCCTGAAGCAAACTTCCCTTGTTTTACGCGACGACGAATGCAGAACTAGGTCTGCCCATCGTCAGCGTGGGGACTGACGAATATCCCCTGAAGTCTTCCTTCTTTTCTGTCTGATACCTATGTACAAAGCATTCCTTGACTACAGGAAATTGCTTCAAAATTGCAAGCAAAAAAATTAGCATCTGTTTGTGTCGGTTCCTAAGTAGGTGATATCTCGTTTCTAACAAGACTTTGACTGCTTCTCTGCCTAATTATGTTATAGCTTCCTCTTGTAAAACATCTTCCCTTTTTGTATATAACCTAACGTGACCCAATATTTCGCTTAGTTATAAGAATTAATTAGTCTTCTTATAATGGAAGACAACGAGATGCACTATTTATCAAGTTTATTTTGATAAAGAACTTCACATGTTTCGGACAGATCTACTGTCCATCATCAGGAGTCCCAACATTTTATATACAACAATAGGTGTTTGTCATGCTAGTTATGTTGACGTCTAACACAGTCCTCTGAATGTCAAATTAATTAATTTTCTTCATTAATTATAAATAGAAAATTTTTACGTTATTTTTAGCTACCTGATTTATTAAAATGCAACTATAATGTAGCTTCCTCGGTGTGTGTATAATTATGGGGTATGTCACATATGTCAATTATTCAGATGTGCCCTGCGGACTTTGTTCTTCCAAGGAACTAAATTATGATAATGTAACTGAAAACATCTTCAAGAGCAAGGTAATGAAAGGACTGAAAAAGCAAATTTAAATATTTCATTTTCCCATAATATAACAACTGTTTCGAGGACTCGGTTAACATTGAAATTAATTATGTTTATTTGACTGTTCAAACACCAGTGATAACCATCTGTAACACCTGGCGTAACATTAAGAAATGTTGCACTATGCTCACATATCCTGTCCAAGTATTTGTTTTATTCTAAAAAAAAATTATATATTCCGAAAAAATAAACATTTACGGCGTGTCCTTTATAGTTGAAACGTAGCGTGTTTTCTGTGAGTTAGGGACTGTATTTTTTTAAAGTAATTTAGATGAACGGCAGTTCCCAAATCATTAAATCAATTCTATTCTCGGTCCAGCAGCCGAAAGGCATCGATTTATTCCCAACAAATTAAGACGAATTGTTTTCGTACATTAAGCGAGTACCACAGCCAAATAAAGTGGACTGGTAATGAGGTAAATAAATGGTCAGAATGACAAAGCGTACTGTAAAGTGCAAGCGGTTAGGATAACAAAGCTTGCTTTGAAGTAATACCGGTTACTTTAACAAAGCTATCTTTATCATACAAATGGCTAGATAACAAAACTTACTTCAACTTAATAACCGTTAGAATTACAAAACTTAGTTTAACTTAAACTTTTAGAATACCAAATCACATTTTATCGTACTAATAGTTAGGATTACAAAGCTTAGTTTAAATAAAAACTGTCAGAATGAAAAAGCGTATTTTAACGTGCAAATGCGTCCTTCAGTGTTCCTCTTCGTTAAAACAACCGGTCATTACTGATTAGGATTAATTGGCGGTGGGGCGCATTCCCTGACGTAAAGGACACAGGCATGACTTCGACCAATAAAGTCCATTTAGTGCCAAAGCAAAAAACGAACTCCACTCTACCTTCACTTCTTGATACGCCTTGATGGCCTTCACAGGGTCCATATATTTAAGTAGTCACACGAATAGAGTTACGTGGATTATCTTAAATTCATTTATTGTCATGCTTATGCAAAAAACCATATCTCAATATTCCACGTGGTTTTGGAATCCCACAGATACATATAATACGAGTAACAATTCGAACCCCTATTACCTATATACAGGTTGAGCATAAAGTCTTTCCCTGATCACAAACATTTATTACAAGAAAACTACGTGGTATACAAACATATTTTTTATCATTACGTAAGTTAGTTTCCAAAATTTTATGTGATGTTTTTATTGTAACATTTGTAACATTTGGTTTCTGGATGCAACATTTCTAAACAGGTGGATTGGGAGAGATGGTCCGACACCATGGCCACCACGATCGCCGGATATCATCCCCCTTAACTTCTTCTTTTGGGTGTATGTTAAGGACAAAGTGTTTTCGACACGAGTTCCAGATATTACAAATTTGAAGGCAAGAATAGCAGATGCTTTGGTTACAATAACTGAAGACATGTTGGAGAACACGTGAAGAGAAACTGATTATCGATTAGACGTTCTCCGTGCAACAAGAGTAGCACATGTTGAAGTGTACTAATGGGTTGTAAAAAAACTTCTTGAGTTACATTTTAAAAAAATGTTTGTATTCCACGTACAGTAGTTTTCTTGTAATAAATATTTGTAATCAGAGAAAGACTTTATTCTCACCCTGTAGTTTACAGGTAAAACCTGTTAAACGTCAAGAAATCTGAAAAAAAAAGACAAGATTTTATCATGAATAAAAAAGAAAGCGTATGAGAGTAAGTATACAAAAAATTCGAAAAATGATGTAAAAAAATAAAAATTTCCACATTAAAAGAGAAAATGGTAAAATAAACGTATCCTATAAAATTGAATAGGTATTATAAATTACCACTTTCTTTTATGAATATTGAACCAACTCTCCTTAGACTTCTTCGAGCTGAAACAGAAGGCAACACGAACCATGAACGTGTGAGAGACTGTGCAGCTGTACACGACGTGACCTTCCAAGAGGCCCGAAATTTCTATATATTCTCTATTTCTAATTGTTATATATATGTGTTTAGTTCTTCGAATTAGATCTGTGATTTGTGATCAAGAAATTGTTGTAAAAAATATCATAGTACTGAGACGTGTGAAAAAAATATAGAAAAAATTGAAAAGCATGTTTGTTGATATGTACAATGATGATTTGCTATTAATTGCGTGAAATACCACTAAGTACTATAATTGCTTTTGACGAAATGAAATGTAATAAGTGTGAGTGCTGACGTGTCCTATGCAACAGCAGTGAGCTGGGTACATTTTTATGACCTGCAGCATTTGTTACATTTAATTTGGAAAAAATATCGGAATATTCTACTTTTTTGAACCGTGCAGTGTGAAGAACCAACACTATGCACATTTTTTCATTAATGTTTTAATTTAATTATATTGTCCTCGTACATGTTTCGAACATCCAAGTTTTCATTCTCGGGAAGACTTGTACATGCAGTTTTATGGTATTTCTTTCATGCTTCCATATAAGCAGTCTGGTCGATGACAGGATATGCACACCCTGCCATCGATCAGTGTGCATTTTGTTTGTTCTTATTACATATCTTTTAAAATATATATATATATTTATTTATTTATTTAAAGCCTGCAGGTTGCAGCATTACTTCAGTAGGCTAAAATATTTATTACAAATTTTAAAAATACGAAGTCACGCAATTCGTTTTTCGTACCAACGCAATAGGTTCGGTACAGCGACTAGACTGTTGACTGGACAGCCAAGAAGTATTTTTTCCTCAAAACTGTCCAAATTATATTAATGGACACATCAAGCTTTCAATTCTGTGAGCCGCAGAAAATCTTCCCTCTTGAATAAAACAGCGGGAGCGTGGTGCTTAACACTCTTTCTTATCTACTGTCGAAGTTAAGAATACGCGGCGCTGTAACTCCACTCCCTCATATATCTTCATGACTAGAGTGTGCAGCTTATTTATTTATTTACTTATTTATTATATCTAACATGTCCTAGAGCCTCATAGATTTAACATACACACATATTAGCCACTTTATCATAGGTGTGAAGTCGATCATAAAAATATTTCCCTGTCTATTCATGTTGCACTTAAGTTCTACGCGACGACAATTAAAACACACGTAGTCAGAACACAAATATTTCAATTCTGTTTCAGACAGCTGCGTCGGTCTGAAGGATGTGCGTGTTGTTGTACCGACTGCAATCCGACGAGGGGAAACAGCGACTTTATTCTGCCACTTCGACCTCGAAGGAGATTCACTTTATTCGGTTAAATGGTACAAAGGGAGGCGGGAATTTTATCGCTACACACCAAAAGAGGACCCCGCCTTGAAGATCTTCCCCATATTAGGATTGGAGGTTGAGGTGAGTAAATTAGATGTCTGTTCGTCATCAGAATTCTGTGAGTACCCTCAGACGGAAAACTCTCAATCTGTAATGAAAAGTTTTGTCTCCTTTGGCAGTAAAATTAGACGCACTTCAGAACAAGATGTCAGCAGCAGAAGTACAGTCCTTACTGCATATAATACGTGCTTTGCGTTGCTGCAAATCTGAATATTCCCACAGAGTGTATTTATAAATTCGATATGATTCTCAAAAGATACTTCTGTTCTATTCCCAAATAATATTTAAGGAGAGTAGGCGTTGAGAAGACCAACTTGATGCTACTGAATGATTTATTGCACTTGTAAACTGCTCAACATGTTTCGTGCACTTATATGCCCATCATCAGACGCTCGAGACTATACTTGTTTTGTTACCGCATAGGGTGTGTAATGCCTAGGTTGCTTGGTGGTCGGCGGTCAGCAGGCTATGCGTCCGGGATGAGGGAAGCTGCTCGAGCAGCTTCCATCATCCCGGACGCATAGCCTGCTGCCCTTCATCTGACCGCCGACCACCAGCAAACAAGGCATTAAACACCATATGCAGTGATAATACAAGTATAGTCTCGCGCTCCTGATGATGGGCATATAAGTGCCCGAAACATGATCAGCAAATTACAAGTGCAATAAATCATTCAGTAGCATCTAGTTGGTCTTCTTCTCTAAACATATACTTTGCACGGACAAACATACATCAAATTTAAGGAGAGTAGTTGAAATTGAGAAGGTGTAGGTTTTTTGTAAGAAAGTAGCTAAATTTTACAAACTATTTAGCCGAATTTCATGTCTCTCTCTCACGAAACCTGACAATGCCATTTATGTTAAACATACTGACTCTGGTTTTGCATTCGGTGTTATTAAATAGCCAAACAAGGTTTCTCTTGTGCAATAAAACTGAAAAGGTGCAATGAAGTTTAAAAAAATCGAAGATCAGTGAACGCCATTTTCATTTAATCTGCTTCTTAAATAGTGATATGGGATTAAGGAGCGTGGTTTTGTAGAAATGGCTCATACTCCTCTTAAAATAACTACATTCTTGTAGAATGAAATGCAATTTCTTCCACTGGTCACTTTCAACAACAGTAAACGCGTCCGTATCTTCACCACGGAGTATGAGAGGAGGTATAACTACACGTATTCTCAACCTCCGACCTAGACGGAGGTGTGGGGTCGTTTTCACTTTGCGGTTACTTTACTCCAGGAGAGAGGGCACCATCTACACACTGGAGAGGAGACTGTGTGGGGCAAGAGCTGGTCTGGACGTTTATTATTAGAGAACAACATATTTCCCCTGCCAGTAACCAAACCAAATTCTATGGTTCGTCCAACCAGAAGCCTAGTCCCACTACTGGCTATGGTACCCCAATTGCTGCTACTTGCACGTTCCAGAACTGAAATGAGTTTTCATATTAAAACATAATAACAGAGTTCAAGCTGCACTTATTTATTTAGTTATTTATTTATTTGTTTGTTTATTTTAGTTATTTATTTATTCTTTTTTACGTAATGGCCCCTTAAATGATTTACTTACATAAAAACTAATAATAAGAATGAATTGTGATTGTTTAACTGACAAGAATGTAAATGAATGTATTCTGGTCATATTCAAGGTGCTATTCGACAATACGTACATAGACTGACAGACCCCCAATAAGTCCTCAGAATGAACTGCTTAAGTGCCAAATATATACTGGGCACCTTTCGAATAGGAAGCAGGAGTACTAACCAGAGCGACATTCTGTCCCATGTTATGTTAATTATGACCTGAAAGTAGTTGAAGAATAGAAATTAGATTCTGAAATAAAATGCTCAAAATGTGTTGTTATTTGTACGTACGGTTTCAATTTCCACAACAGAATTTTAATGTACCGTGTTGAATCAAAGCTGTATGTCATATATATATATATATATATATATGAGTGTGTAGCACCATAATGTGACAAACAGAACTGGCCAGACTGTGAAAAAGACTAATTACTTAAACGCTACTTTCTTCTGTCCATAGTACATTGATGGCGACTAAGCCCAGATATGCATAACGGGCCCACTGCATATGTGCCTTCTCACTAACTTTTAAAACAAATAAATCTACTTTCTCTTACTTTTATGCACATTTCGTACTTTTGGAGCACCAAAGAATGAAAAATGTTCCGGAGCTGAACAGTACTAAAAATTACGTCATTGTTGCCTTCAAGCCCTGTTAATTCAAACTTGATAACTGGTAGAGTCTCTTCTCCACTGGTTTAGTTTGTGTGTTTTAAATTGGATAGCGGAAAATATAATCGTGATCTTGGTACAAGAATAAAGTGTTGGCGATCATAATCACAAAATATAAAAACGCTAGACTGACTTAGTTGTCATCTTGTCCCGTTTACTTCTCAGATGGAAATCGCGTCAATTTATTTCAGATGTAAAAGCATGCACTCATAGTAATAGAGCACCAAAAAACAAATGACCTCTACACAGGAACATTAAAATTTAATGCTTCTACGGAGGTAAGTAGTGATAAGACAAACTACTGGGTTTGGTGGACTTGTTATGCTCGAATGCTAGTTGAAATAGGACATAATGTTTGTTGTTAATATATCACAGCATCATCGTCAAAGAAATTAGAAATATGAGTATAATATTGCACGGTAATTTCTATATTTGCACTTTGTTTCGAAATAGACAAGAACAGGTTATTCTACGTGAGTATAACCGTAAATACAAGGTTAAGTGAGCTGCAATACACGGAACCTTTTTCCAGACAATATTTATACCTAAACTGCTTGCCCTTAACAGAAATCTGTCACTCTGAATAGAAGAAATTCCTCCTATGCAGTCAAAAGAAAATATGAATTAGAGAACTGGTTAACATACTTTGCATTAACACGTGTAATACATACTCCCAATCATTATTCGGATTTGTATAACTTAAAAATTAATTTCCCTTAGGATGTTTGGAATAACAATTGCAGCATTTCTGTTAACTCATCTGAAGTTGCAACACAGAACTTTTGTTACACAACCAGTAGGCTGCTGCAGTTATGTGGCTTCTTGTGAAATTAAACGTTTGTGGTCCTTTCTGAAGACTGCGCACAACTACAGCAATTTTCATCTTGCAACTCACAACTTGAGAATATCCTTCTTCTCTATTAACACAATGTGTAGAATTGTATATAGGAGTATTTATCAACGTTTCGAAGACGTCTCCCGTCCAGTATTCAGGGTACTCCAAGAAGAAAACACTTAAACTAACAGACACTAGTCCAAATTGTTGACTGATGGTTGCATACACTGATATCAGATTTTGGATTTAAATCTTCTGGAATTTTGCACTGCATGTTCTGGTTTCATTCACCTCGGAGTGTTATGTCTAGTTCTTACACCTACTACAAGGGTGCATAGAACGTACAAACAACGGCAGCATGAACGAGAATACATTTGGTACTACGCATTGATACGGTGACAGATCATAATGACCGTTCGATCTAAGATGTAGGTTTGGGGCCGCTGGCCTACTGATACTATGGGTTCGAATCCCGCCATGGACATCGATGTTGTTTGGTTGAGAGTGTTGTGTGTTTTCAGGTAGAGGTCTCTGCGACGAGCTGAACACTCGTCCAGAGGAGACCTACCGACTCTGGTGCTGCGTTGTGTGTGATCTAGAAACCTCAAGGTGATTATGGTCCGCGCTAGGCTGCAGCGCCACAGGAAAATACAAAAAAAAAAACACGGCTTGATACACCAGAAACGTAATTATTGCGAAAGTCGCATTTTCCGCCATGCCCTCTTAACACAGGTCCTTGAGAAGCTTCTGCCACATTCACGCTTTTGTTATAACCTGAATAATTGTGGCTTTCCTTTCTTTGCTGAGGTATATCCTAGCTACGTACATACAATGTCGCAAGAGTTAACCGCCACTATAATTGTAGGGAAAGAAACGTCATAAAAATTACGTAGCTAGCCTAGATCTTAGCTAAGGTCCATCGCACCACCTGTGTTGCTATACAAACCGAATTCGCTACCAAATTCCCAGTTTTACCCCATCCTGTGAAGTATGTCCGAGTGTCGAAATGAATATAGCTTCTTACTAGAATTCTTACCACTTAGCAGTCATTTCAGTTTCTTAAAAGTTATACGTTTATTTATAAACTTTGTTAACCCGGGGGGAGGGGGTTGGGTGGGCAAAGGCGTTACAGTAACAAACTGAATTCTCGACACCTACATTCAGGACCCTAAGAGAATACCCAAGAAATGCTGGTAGGTCTGGACTCCATGTGACGGAAACAGTCTGAGGCATGATTCACAGAATTGTCCTACAAAATTTGAAAGAAGGCATCACGAAGTGCTAGAATGAACGTATAATAAAATTAATTATATACGTCAGCACTACCTTTTTGATTTACATATAAGGCTACATGTTTCGACCCATCACTCTGTCATCTTCAGGCCTACATGACAGACTAAGTCATTGGTGTTGTGTGCACATTGGGATCCCAATATGTTTATATTAATAAAATGAAATATGGTAAATTTCTTTGCTAAGGAGGAATAAAATATGTGTAACACGCATTTATCTGGTTAAAATGTTTAAATCATGGGTTGACATATAACAATTAAAACACTTCCTATTATCACTTGGGTATCCTGTGGTAATGTGAAGTTCTAATATATTATCCGCCGGAGTGAGTCTTATGTAATTGCAGCTTCTCGGGGGTGCACGTGTTGTCGTACGTTTCCGAAACGATGATCAGATACTGTTGTTCCGATCAGTTATGTGGTAAGGGTTGGCTGTTCGTCTTTGTTGTTTTTGGTGTTGAGCTGGATTGTTTTTCGTCGTCTTCAGAATCCGTTGCTAGTTGTAATGTGGAATCTAAAAATCCACTCGTTTCCTTTTGAACTGTATACGCTACGTAGAATGGCGTGCTGTAGCTAAAATATGTTGACTTTATTGTGACGTATCCGGATGGATCTTCCGATGAACTGCGCGTGTGAGCGGATAATACGTATATTAGAACTTCACATTACCACAGGATACCAAAGTGATAATAGGAAGTGTTTTAATTGTTAAATGTCAACACATGATTTAAACATTTTAACTAGATAAATGCGTGTTACACATAATTTATTCCTCCTTAGCAAAGAAACTTACCAGATTTCATTTTATTAATGTAAACATATTGGGATCCCAATGTGCTCACAGCACCAATGACGTAAGTCTGCTATGTAGGCCTGAAGATGACCGACTGATGGGTCGAAACATGTAGCCTTATGTATAAATAAAAAAGGTAGTGCTGACGTACACAATTCATTTCATTACATATCCTATAAAAGCACATTCGTTCATGTGTGCTAATCCAGTGTGTTGTTGGTTTGTTCGTCCGCGGATCGAACACCACATGACCATTGTATAAATCCGTGTGCTGTTTAAATCATAATCCGTGTACCCAGAAACCGATCACACAAGCATACAGTAAACGCAATGAAATGTCACATACATAAGCGTTCTATTATTCTATGAAGCAGCATCGCAGTTTCTAAAAACAATACCCTACAGTTGGTATGAAAGAAGCCCACTGTCCCCAAAATCCGACCTGTCTTTCATGCTGTATGAATAATAATTTTATTATGCCGTCGGATCTCAGTGACACGAACATTTTGCGAACTGAATAGCGGTCAGATTGTCACCGCTGTCTGTAATGCGGGATGCTGGAACGCAAATTGTAATGTGTGTGCAACACCGCTCTGGCTGCATAGAGATTGTCATCCTGGTAAACAGTAACTAAACCAGGGCCAGATCAATAATACTTCAAGCCTTCGGTCTTCAGAAACTTGATATCTGTGTAATACTGGAGGCTATGTTTGAATATTAGCGGAAACCCTGTGAGGTTAAAAATGTAATTCGTAGCTTTAAAATGAAATAAACCTGTATATACATTACCTTTAATTGGGTAAAAGTGAAATATTTAGCAAATTTGTGAGAAACAAATTTTACTAGTCGTAGTTTACACCAAAAAAACTCAGTGCAGACTATGGACAAGGATGGGGAGGAAAAAGAAAAGACTGCAAGTGAAATTATTTAATATGTGTTTTCCATTTACAGTAGGAAGGAAATGTGTTCGCGGAGACTGTGACAGTCACCCGAAAAACCACGAGGCTCTGCAGAACGCAGTAGGATGCAACTTGCTGTGCACCGGTCGCTTATTGGTCTTTTCAAAGTTCAACATTTTGTTCTTTGTGAGGCACAATCCAACCCTTTATGATTAGTGAAGACTTATTCTCTTCTTCGTAATCAGTTTGCATTATATTACTCTTGAATTTCTACTCTTAAATTGCTAAGTTACTATTAGCGACAGTAATTTGGTTTACATCAAGCTCTTACCGATCTCATTGCTTGTAAGTACACAGACTTCACTGATTGAAACGACAGGCACTTCAGTTGTATAGCCACTGTGACATGAAAGGGAGACATATGCATTAGCAAGATCAGAGACAGAGTGGTAAAAGAAACCAGTTACTGTGCGAGACCATAGGAGGAAGCAGAGGTTGTGTAGATTATGCTGCTCGTTGGCAGTGCGTAATCTGACATTCACGTGCAGTCAAAATTACAGCTGAATGTGTAGGATGATTAAGAGACTGATATCACTTTATGATATTTCCGACCAAAGAAAAACAAGAGTTTTATCCTGGGTGGCTTCCATTGTAAAGTTATTATTAACGACTTCACAATATCCAAATTTTATCAGCTTGGGAAGTTCATCATCATTATCATCATCTTCGTCGTCTTCTTCTTCCTCTATGGATTAGGTCGTTTGACCTGTTCCGGCATCGACGCATTGCCATCGTTTCCTGGGGCGTCCACGGTTTTTTCTTCCTCGAGGTTTGTAGTTGGGGGCGTAATTCGGGAGTCTGTTGTTGTCCATTCTTTCAAGGTGGTTAATCCAGTTTTGTTTGTATTTGAGTCTCACGTCTTGTATTCCAGAGATCTCTAGTTCTTTCCTTATGAATTCGCTTTGTTTTAGCTTGGTAAGTTTTTTTATTATAAATGGTGTTGACTTGTGGATGGGTGCCAACATCTCGGGAGAATATAGACTCTATTGCCTATAACTAGAAGTTTCCTTCCGTATCCACCTACAGGAAGAAAACATGTAACTGAATAGGTCACAGTCACGAATACTCACCGCAAGGAAAACATTAAAATTTATAAATAATTTCTTACTAATAAAAAAAAGAATAACTGGTATTCACCCAAATTCAAATCAACCTAAATAATTGGATACCTTCCCCTCGTATTTTGTAATAGGGCAGTCCAGGCTACAAACATCAAAACGGGTTCTCGTTATCGTCACTGAAATTTCTTGGTTAAAATGAATTTGGTAATCGCCTATTCAAATAAGACTCCAACACTTCCATATCATTTCCAATTCATAAAATTTTCCACCACTCGATGATGTAAATTAAGCATTTGAAAAAATTTTTCACAATAAAGGATAAGAGCATAAAATCTAAGCCACACAACAATAGCTGATTCAAGGATGCGAATTTAATAATATAATATCAAAATATACTTAAACTTTTTTTTCGTTGTTACACCGCGCATGTTGTCAAGTCACTCAATTAACATACCAACCACTGCACATATATAAATTTATAAAATTTACACATTAAAACATTAAAAACTCTCCGACATGTTTCGGTCCTAGGACCATCATGAGGGAGCTATATCGTCCTTGTTAAAGTTACACTATTAAAAGTCACATTAATTTCACTATTCCAGTTGGGTTTTGTGGCATTCTGTAGAACGCAATCCGTAAGAGGGCACTCTTGGCAACACAACACAACACTGCATGCTGCCACAAAACCCAACTGGAATAGTGAAATTAATGTGACTTTTAATAGTGTAACTTTAGCAAGGACGATATAGCTCCCTCATGATGGTCCTAGGACCGAAACATGTCGGAGCGTTTTCAATGTTTTAATGTGTAAATTTTATAAATTTATATATGTGCAGTGGTTGGTATGGTAATTGAGTGATACCTAAACTTTGATTATATTCAGTAATGATACATTCTCAAAAGTGTGATTTCGGTTTCACAGAAAATAGTTCCATCTCGCCAGAAGCTAGTGTAGCAACTGCTTATCAACTGACAGCTTCAGCTGTAACCAGTGTTAAGAAAATGTACATTTCGCTGAAAACATTTTACTTTGTATTAAATAAAAAATTATTTCGAACTTAAAATAATTACATGTTAATATAAAGTGTTATTACAGCAAATGAGCGAGAAAGTCAATTGTGGTTGCGTGAAGTAAAATATGTCATTAAAATGCTTGTTGATAATTGAAATTTGTTTATGCTGTGCTCCTATTGGTATGTCTCTGGGGCATTTATTGAAAACACGAAAGAGAACATTTCATACTACTGTGTCTGAAAATAAATTCCATCTACTTCACAGTCCTTTAAAATTATATTTCATTAAAATGCATGTTATCATCATTCTTCCATCTATAACTAATGTTTTCAAAAGCCTCCAAAATTTTCCTAATAAATTTTTCGTCTCTGTTCTGCCATTTGACGGTGTAATATCTCAGCAATTACTGCATTGTTGTAATAGTCGTCTTGACTAAACTAGTATACAGTACGTATTATCAGAAATATAATGTCTATATTCAATTTGCAAGATATTTTTATTACTTTCAAGGGACACTGTATTTTGTTAAATTTATAACAATGTATTACTATCCGAAAATTTTAAGATCAAGATATATAAAACTATAATTTTGCCGGTTGTTTTGTATGGGTGTGAAACTTGGTTGTTGTCATTGCGGGAGGAAAGGAAGCTGAGGGTATTTGAGAACATGGTGTTGAGGAGAATATTTGGACCTAGGAGGGATGAGGTAACGGGGGAATGGAGAAGATTGCATAACGAGGAGCTAAATGATTTGTACTCCTCACCCAATATTGTGCGGGCGATAAAATCGAGAAGAATGAGATGGGCTGGGCATGTGGCGCATAGGGTTTAGGAGAGGGGGGTGTATAGGGTCTTGGTGGGGAAACCAGAGGGATGGGGATCACTGGGGAGACCTAGGCGTAGATGGGTGGATAATATTAGGACGGATCTCCAGGAGGTGGGATGTGGGTATATGGACTGGATTGGGCTGGACCAGGATAGAGACAGATGGTGGACGCTTGTGAGTGCGGTAATGAACCTTCGGGTTCCGTGAAATGCGGGGATTTTCTTGATTACCTGTAAACCAGTTAGCTGCTCAAGAAAGACTCTGCACCATGGAGTAAGTAAGTAAGTAATTAAGTATAATGAACAACAACAGAATTCCAAACAAGTGCTGAATTATACACTAAAAGAAGAAGGCGATTTGGAAGGCCTTTAAAGGGAATATTAGACGAGGACGAAACAAATCTATCATGACCTAACTTGGAACGGATGATGATGATGATGATGATGATGATATAACAATATATGAAAGAACGCCCCTTCAAATTAACAGGTTTCCTTACCACCGCACGTGATTTTCGCGTGGAATTGTCTAGTGGAGTCAGAATTCTAACCATACTCGTAACAATAGACAGTTCAGAAGTTTGATTTCATTAAATGTTGAGGGAGGTATTCAGAGCACATGTTTCAAAGTAAGTGAATTTCCAACCAGTCTTCAGTGTCATACAGTTTTAGATCCCATCTGCTCCCATTAGCCATACATGACGAAGCACGCACTCTGTATTAATTTCATCCACCCTCATTTCGGCAGGGATGGTCTTTCTGTTTCAGACTCCCACTTACGCATCTGTGTACATAGTCCCCCCTTGTTTTCCCTCCAAAACCAGACATTGGTGTACATGTGTACAATATCAGGTGCTTAGGCTATATTCTCCTGCCGTACATCTACGGTTACATTTGGCGGTTAGGGCGGTCTTGTCAGGAAGACAAATGACAACCCTATATTTTTCATGTAACCAAATACCGGAACATGCAGTATAGAGAACCCGAAATGCGATATCCCTACAGCTTCTGTGTTGTGAAACAGAGCAAGCCTGTCCTTATACGTGTAAAAGGCGGGTGCATTTGTTGATTAATGATGGAAATGCTTTAATCGGAGATTAGAAAGGTCAGTACGTACATAAAAGGATGTTTGATCTGGGAGGCGAAAGTTACGGCAAATTGAACTTCGTGTAGCTCTTACACAACATCATGTCAAACGGCAGAACAAATTTATCCTGTTGTGAGCGAAGGATGTGAAAGTCCTTTTGATAGACGCGCACTGAATAGCTTGCTACAAACCGAAGCACAGAAGAGCCGTACTGTATCATTAAACAAATATTTCAATAATATTATATTCAATCCTTAATCTTTATTTATACACGCCTCCTCGGACATGTAATTGTTATGTACAGCTCACTCCTTTAACAATTACGACGCTACAATATCTACGGAATTTCCTTTGACTGAAGCACACCAGAAAATGTCGAAGAGTATTTTACGATTTAAGTTGGGCAAGATATCGTTTGACGCTCAAATACATTTACAGTGTCTCTAATAAATGTTTTATACAAGAAGCTGAAACAATACCAAAAACAACGACATTAATAAATAAATATTAAACAAATCTATACTGTAAGGTCTAAATGCTATTGAGCTGCACATAGATTTATAAATAAAAGTCGCATTTTATATGCAAGGAAAAATGAAACAATAAATCTTAATCCTGTAATAATACAAGGTTTTTTTCTCGCAGAAGTTTCTTGCGGAGTCCATTTTCTCTTCGCTTAACAACATTTTTAAAGTTATTTATAGAATACAGGTTGTAATTGAAGATAAAATTGTGCATTGTTCTACTTATTATCAATATTTACCCACCACATATACAATAAATTAAAGCCTTCAACTAAATAGTAAATGCACTTACCACCCCATTTCCAACACGAAAGTTAAAAGTGTTCGAAATCGCAAAACACTTAGTGTCATTTGGTGGACGGCACGTGTACTTGCATTTAATTTCAACGCTATTTCAACTGGCACCTACACTTATCACCATTTTTTTTTTATGTTTTACTGACCGCGCATTTCAGTATATTTATCTTAGTAATTAGCCAACTTGATGCACAAAATTTCTGTTTTACAATAAGTTTATTTCTTTGCCTCAACATGTTTCGAGCACATGTGCTCGAAACATGTTGAGGCTACGAAATAAACTTACTGTAAAAAAAATTTTGTTCATCAAGTTGGTTAATTACTAAGATAAAAAAAATTATCACCGGTTTTGACCCCATTTCGACTGGTAATTTTTTTAACCTTTTTGAGATTCCGGAACGTAAGTATATTTACGAATATTTTTCCTTTCTGAGCGCCAATTTTATTTACCATTCATTCTAGAGCATTTAAATGTATAAAATTAGTTATATATTTATTATAAACATCTTATATGCAATTAAAGCCACCAACACAAAATAACATGAGTTACACAAAAATTTTTTCTTTCAGTCGAAAGCACGCTTTACAGTTTTGTCAGATATTTTCAGGTAGTAAGTGTACTTGCTATTTACCTCGCTACTATTTCGAATAGTCGAAGTACTTGTCATTCTGGCCGTTTTGGGATGTAAACATGCCTGCCATTGTTTACGATTATGAGGTTCAAACAATATTGAACAACCTTACCTTCCATTAATATCCATAATTTATAACTTGGAAAGTGGTATTAAGGCGCAGCAAAACTAGGGGCTTCGCAAAAAACAGTTTAAAGTTTAAACGTAGTTCCTGAAGTATTACTTGCCTCTGTACGAACCCCGCGTCTAATTACGCATTCAGTTAATATTCTATTAGTAAAGTCAATAACATCCTCTCCTGTTCAGTATTAATCATTTCATTTCCCAGTTTCCTGTCCATCTAACAACCTTCTGTCAGATCAAATAACATCTGGTATTTCGGAAACTTTCACCTCCGAACCACACCCACTTGAACTCACGCGTGCCAGGAATAAATGCATAAATAACCATCTTAAACGATTGCTTGTATACAGCACTAAATAACAAGCATCGCCTGCAAGTGTTCTTTGTGTTGCCCGCCGAAGAAAATGCATTAATAAAAAAATTTTAAAAGGGTCAATTTCTTTTCTAATACCCTGAAATTTACGTTTCATCAGAGTATACACATACATATATAAATCTACATTAACTTCGGCGTACGTTCTGCATTTCTATGGGATTCTGTCCGTCTAAAGAACATTTGTTGGTTCCTCGTTATATTCTGTGTCTGCTTTAACAATAAGATGGGTTTTCCTCATTTTATTCTACCTACCCCTGGCACCAAACTTCTGCTTTGGGAGAAACACATACTACAGTTAAATTGTTTTATTGGCCTATTGTGGGTAAAGAAAACGATGGAGCTCTCCTGCTTCCTTCACATTGTTTCACTGCCTGTGCGGTGTTACCAGCAGATGAGATATTTAAATTTCTGAATACGAGTATAATCGCCAGTATGCTGTTTCGAATAAATCTATTAGATTGTTTCATACATTGTGTCTTTAATCTTTTTTTTTAAGTTTTAAGAAAGTCACATGCAAACCACAAGAAACTGCCTTGTGCTATAGGTTCAAACTTTCGCTTGCTAAATAAAACAAATGTCTGGATGAGGAAACAAAAGAAGCGGGAGTGAGAAGAAAAAAGTATAAACTTCTTTAGAAAATGAAATATTATTGTCGTTTTAGGGAGAATAGATGTGACGTAATATATTTCATACGTAAAAGAAATATAATATGCCCAAACACTACAAGGTGAGAACATATATTCAAATTACGAATGCCACTTTAACTTGCATTAGTAAGGGGCATTAACATAAAAGCGTAGGAAATCTAGTTTGGGTAATAGGAAAACCAAAAAAAATAGTTACATAAATGATGTACCGTTTATATTAACCTTTTGGCGCCGGAATTCTTTTTTTAATTTTAGCACACCCTGTATATAAAATGTGAATATTACAGAAACCAAATACGTCACAATTATGAAACAAACTGCATTTTGAAGATACAAAAACGGAGAGTATGTACTATGTTTAAAATATTCGGTAACTATATGTGCTGATTAAACACATAAAATGCAACTTTAGAGGTTAGCGGTGAGGTACGACCGCTATAATTGACATTAGGCGTATAAAGGTTAAAACACACAAATTATTTACAAATTACAGTACATTTCCAACTATCTGTACGCTTATGCCGACTATTGTATCCTAATTTAATAAGGGGAGAGGGATGACCGAGTGAACATGAAGATCTTGCTGTGGAGTATTCTGTAACTACTCGACTGATAATTTAAATCTATTTTGAAGGCCAGCTGTCGATATACTATTCCCTATTTATCCACGAGAGATATACAGATACACAATTATACACCAACATCGGACTATAACAGCGTCGAAATAGGTTGAGCAGAAACTTCTCGCCTCTCTGCCTTCCATTAACAACTTCGCAGAATTTAACATTAAGAACGAAAATATGTTTCCGGGTAATGTACTGTTTTCAATTGTTCCCAAACAAAAATCAATTCACGTAATATATACAGGGTGGGGTATAAAGATCTCCCACTTTTCGAAGGGGCACTGTGCGAGCTGTAGTGTTGGTAGAGAGGTGGGGGTAGTGTCATGCGGTTGGTTAGCCTCTACCGTTGTCAGTACCCATAATGGGTTGGAACGGTGAACATCGGGGCTTTGTTGTTGTTCCCTGGGCTTTTGACCACTTTAACGGGAGACGTGGAGTGGCCGGCACGGTCACCAGATTTAAGCCCATGTGACGTTTTCCTTTGGGGATACCTAAAGGAAAAGGTTTTAAAACATCGTCCTCGATCTCTTGAGGATTTGAAGGAAATGATCCAACAGGAAATCGACTCCATTCCGCCTGAGCTAACCCGGAGAGTGATGAAGAACTTCCGGGAACGTCTTCAGCAATGTGTTGCCATCGTCGGCCGCCTTGTGTCTGATCTGATTTTTTAAATCCATTTAAAATATGTTTTAAATATATTTTTAAGAAATATATTCAATTTTTTTCTAGATGGCTTCTTTCATATTTTTATACCTCTTCGAAAAGTCGAAGATCTTTATGCCCCATCCTGTATTATATTCTGATTACTGCCTTCCGCCTTGTAACGCTGTGCAGGCAGTGTATCCTAAAGATGGCGTTAGCACTGCAACATTAACCGCTGGCTTGGCTTCAATAAAAGAATGGACAACATAATCCAACGTACAACACTTAATTTCAGAAATTTCATTATATTAGTGAAAAAAGGACAAAACGCTGGAAAAAGAAAATGTTAGCTACCATGGAACTGCATACGCAACGGAAAATCTTTCAATTAAGGACATACTTAAGGAGACTTTTCCCGAAAGAAAAATTGTTGACAATGCCATCAGAACGTACTACTGTTCTCTTATCTAACAGACTAAACGTTAGTATATGTTTCTGTGCCATTTCCATAGTAATACAATTTGGAAACTCGTTATTTAAGTTCCGTGAAAACTCGGCGCTTTTTCCACATGCATAATGTTATTGACAAGATTCTTTATAATTTAACGTTGGACAAGTTGGTAAAGCCTCGTGACATTGGTGAATCGGAAAATAAGGAGAGAATAAACATTACTAGTGTGAAAAAAAATCTCAGACAACCTTCTTGTTCACAATCCATAACTGAGACTTCATAGATATGTCAGTTGGTGCGGTCACCATTTGCATCTTTTTGGGCCCAGGAAAAAAAACTCTTGAAATATTACTGCTTTTATACATTTTACATGTAAACTTGAACCTTACCAATTATTGTTGCTTATGAGAATATTTTCGTGCAACTTAAGAATATTTATTGAAAAGTAGAATTTGAAGTGTATCTAGCCGATTAATTATTTCGTTACAAATTCTCAAAAAGTCAAATTGTAGATTGTGAAACTTCCATGGGTGCAAAAAATTTCATAATTCTGTGACTTTATCCAAATCATTCTTTCAGTCCCATGTGTACTGATATTATTATTACTATTAATAATGTCGTACTTTGGAACTTTTATTGCACTTACGCAATATAATTCGCATTAATTCCCGTTTTTTATGTTGCTCCCTAAGCAGCTGTTAGGTAGATTTATGGAACTTCAAGCTCGAAATACATTGTGCGTTGCGTCGAGACGCGAAATGTTTGTTCGTGTGCGAGACAGAAATTTAAAACTCATCACCTACGAATTGAGACATCTCTATTACTTCTGTATATTATTATTATTATATTAGTATTAGGCCTACCAATATGATGAGTAGTAGTAGTAGTAGTAGTAGTAGTAGGGGGGAGGAGAAGGAGGAAGAGTAGTAGGAGTAGTACGTGGGAGGGTTACGTAGAAAGAATGGACGAAACTAGAGGTTTAAATAATGTTTTAATGGGGAAACCTGACTGAAAGAGATCGCTTGGAAGTAATATGTAAGACTCTAAAATTAAAATGGATTTTCAACCAATAGGAGGGGGGCGTGGACTGAATTAATCTGGCTCAGGCTGGGGACAGGTCGCAAGCTTTTGTAAAAGCGTTGAAGAAAATCTGGGTTTCTTCAAATGTGGGGAATTTCTTGACTAAGTTATAATTTATCAACATTTCAAAAAGAAACCTGCCCATTGTAGTTATTTTTATTATTATTATTATTATTATTATTATTATATTTATCCTTATCATTGTATTTTGTCTTTTATCATTCAGTTCAATTATTATTGTTTCTTGTGGAGACGAGTAAATACTAAATTGTAGAAATTTTGACATTTCTTCTTAATACAGTATTAGACATATTTAATTGGAAAATATTCATCAACAAAGATGGCAGTTAGGGAAGTCAGTTGTCTCGTACCTCCGGCACTTGCAAATTGATAAAAAAAGGAAAATGAATCCGCGGGATTCTTATGGCCGTACTCGGGCTCAGGTGGTTGGGTTTGCAGGCCTCTCAGTTCGGAGGGTCGCATTTTATCCTAGGTCAATCCGTGTGGATTTGTTGCGGACAAATACTTAGATTCTCCCCGTGAATATCCTACTGCTAATAATTCATCCTCGAATTTTATGCATTAACATCCTATATATTCTTAGAAATTAACAGCGCCTTTAATTTAAACACTCATCTCTTCCTTTGACACACACACACAACACACAACACAAACACACACACGCCCGAAACAACTTACGCTTTCATTTGTATTTCGTCACAGAACATCACCCGCATTTCAGTATGTGTTAGCGTCAGCCCACACATTCTGTTCTATGATTGGGATGATGAGGTTTGTGGAATATGTAGAAAGTTTTGAGGGAACAAACATCGCAACAGCCCTTTGTTATATTACGTAAGAATAAAAATTACCATAATGTAAACAACATTCGAAAACCTCTCGTGTTTTGCTTTTTGTGCACTCGTGAAACCCATAATTTGCAAAGCTAAGTATTTTGAAATTTTTAAATCTCTCTTATCCTTTGTTTATATGGATATCATGTGCCCTTTCAGTGGTCTAAAATTTATCTTCCTAGTTGCTTGTACTTCATTTAGACATTTTGTCTCTACGTTCCTCTCCTCTCCTCTTCAATACAGCTTAGATACTGTTGTTATTTGCAATATTTAAATTGAGCAGTTCGTTAGGAAATTATCATTTATATATTACATTATTTGAGAACACTCATGCGTTATATATTTTCCTCTTCTAAACTAAAAAACAAAATCTAAAATTATTATATAATCCAAATGAATCCTTTGTATTTTTGTGTAAATTTTCTTCCTCGTAAAAGAGTGTAACGTAAAAAGATGGCTTCAGCTTTTGTGTGTAATTCTGAGGTGCGTATTTAATAACTGCAAGCGTAACATGGAACTCCAAAGCTAAACCCCTGACCAATAGATGGAGTTATTTAACTGGGAATAATGCTCTATAGAATTCGTTTATTTCGTTTTACTCAACCCCTCCAAAACAGAAATGTATATTTACACAATATAAAGTAACGAAATGCACATTTAATTAATTAATATTTTAATTTTGAATTTTTTATTTTGTGTATACAGCTACGGTATGGTACTTTTTACATGCATCAGTATGACCGTCTTCCTGAAGATGAGCCCTCGGTTCCGAAATATATAGAAAAATTAAAAAAAATCAAAATTAAAATAAAAAGTAGGAAATTTGCATTTCGTTTGTTTATATTTTACAGTTATATAACAATGCACGGTAACAAAAACATAAGAATTCTGCATATCTCGAAGACCAGTACATGTGCGTCCTTTGACATCTTACACTACGGATTTCTACCCCGGGGAATGTAAGGTTGTTTTATGCGGGGCCGCACTTTCATTGTTAAAAAAAACTTCATAATTTGGGCTGTTTGTTTTACCGTTTATTGTGAAATTTAAATGTGATTTCCGCTATTCAGCCGATGGTTGCGGCAATCGTAAAAGTGATTGACGTCGTCTGACACAAACGTCCATACAAGTGTTGTAAACTTACTCTATGTATTAAGAGTGTAGTTAATTGAATAAAGATAGACCAACTTGATGCCACTTGCTTTAGATGAGGCACGGTCCAATAAACATAAGTGTAATTAATATTTATACACGATCTTTTGCGCGTGTGATCCGATTGCCTTGTACCAAGGTGAAAAACTTGATCAAATTTTAGGATCTGCTTCTGTTGAAAGCCATTCCCCATGGATTATGTTCCATTTCCAGTAGCTTATTATTCATCGTAAAATATAGTTATGTAAGTAACATTAATGACAGCAATAACGAAACTCCATGATCAATGGTGAGCCGACGGCATGATATCCACTTCAGATTTCATAAAATACAGGGCAAAAGCGTCGTAATATTTACTTCCAAATTTTAAACTTTAGACGGAAGAAAGGAATGCAGCAGCTCACTAACTCGATTAAGAGGGAAAAACAGTAGCGTTCTCTGGAAAGTGAACAAGGATATAAAAGAATCAGGCGGAATATAATGACATCCTTACAGTGAAAACAGAGAATAAGCCGTTCCCAGTCAGTCGGTACTGCATGTTTTGAATACTATGTTACTAACAACGCCTTCGCAACCAAATATTACAAATGTGTGCCTGTTCACTTCTCCTTTTTTTGTGCCTCTCCCTCTGTCTCTCTCTCACGCCAATTGTCCGCGTGTATACAATAAAACAACACTGACATAATTTTATACTAGGAAAGATCGCTAATTTGTAGACATTTTCAATATTGTTTACAATTGCACAAAAACATAAAATTCACATGCAGACTTCCATGTATTTTTGCGAAAATACACAATGTTTACTTACTCTATAATCATATTTATAACAGTAAAACGCATTTAACAACATAATGGACTGGAATTTTTGTGTCCAATGTATATTTTCTGTAGGTTTCTTTTTATTTTCGAGATAACTATATAAACCACGCCAAAGGGACAGAAGTGTTTGCTGTCTGTACTATTCTTTGCTTGTGTAAATTTAATTGGTATTAATATATTTTGCAAATAGAACGCCTGATAGTATTTTAAGTTCTTACGTAAACAAAAACTTTGTTTTGCGTAAAACACGTACCCGGATCAAATACTGTTTCTTCCATTCATAAACATCTAAAGTATTTTTTTCATTTCTCCCTTTTTTTATTAGTTCTTCAACTTTTCCGTACATTACAAGAATGTGTTACCTGCTGCAGTATATTGCTAACAGTATTCAGTTACATCACGTCGCACCTTTTGACGACAGGTTTTCTCTTTACATTCCTATCTTTATCCCAAGGCTCCTCCCCCCCTTCAATCCTCATTTTCTAACATGTGCGAGTATAAATTCTAGGCCTACACCCACACAAAAAGAAACAAACAAAAAACACGTTTTACACACACGATAGACCAAAACACACTAAAAATTGCAGAGGTCATTAATGTATTTTCAACTGTAGCTTTAATGTTGCAAAATGTGTTATTAACTAATAATATCATATATCGTACGGAGTCGAATAAAATATCATATGACACAAATTTAAGCTATTTTAATTAAATCCGACAACGATCCTGTATATTGCCTGACATTCATAAGGCACTTTAATTACACGCGGAAAACGAGTATTTTGATGCATCCTGAAAAACTCGTGATATATTACAGTTGTGCGTAAACTTGTCATTCACTGTTTTTCCTTCAATGTTCTTCAGCAATTCACTGGTTAATGGTTATTTAAGCCCGAAATTGTCTTATCCAGAATCGACTGATAAAATAAATAAATAAAAGTCGACGGTAAGGGGAATGTAATTAACTGCCTGCAACAATATGGTCAAAATACGGTATGAGTTGGCCAATTATTTTGGTTAGATGGACATATCTTCAGCACGCAAACCACGAACATATTATTTCTTCAATGTACACGGTTTTACACCCTGATATACTGAAAAAATTTAAGATAGCGAATGGACATTTTAAAGTGAAGACTAGAACTATCTCTCCGCTGTGTTTCGTAGGAGTTGGCGTCAAAATAGACATTGAAATTTGGAATTTGTGTGTCTTCATTTTTTTATACCAAGCGCTGCAGTACAGAACTGAATTTCCTGAAGTATTCTTTAAACCTCACTTAGCCTGCCCCTATAATTACATCTTACTGGCAACTTGCTGGAACATGACGCTCGGACAAACACGTAATAAACCTTCCAACATTCTGCGACTTACTAAATGTTTATTATTAATTTACGACGTACTTAAGTAAGCTGTGGTTTGCTCAAAGCAATGAAGCTAGAGATGGTAGAATAGTGATCAAATGTAAAAAAAAAGGAAGCGAATTGAAGCGATCATGATAAAAATCCCTGAATTTAACCACAGAAACCGTGGTAAACCATACAAAACTCAGCCGGGATAAGAAAGAGACTTCTAGTCTGCAGTTATTGCCTCTTTAATTCGAAATTATAAGGAGGTTGTTGTTTTGTTCAGGAAGCCTGTCGGGTTTACTTTTGAATGCTTCTGCTTTATTTGCCACAATAAAAGCTGACAGTACATTATATGACAGCCAATCAAAATCTCATATATTTTATTTCTTTCTGCTGCTACGGCATAAAGGGTTCATGCTGAAAACCGATGGTTTCTTAGTTGGGAAGCTACCGCGAGGACGCAGCAGGCGCTGTTGGTTTTGGTAACAGCCATTGACAGAGTATAGACATAGAAATGTCGGGATGCTCGGGACTTCAGAAATGGTCTGTCTGTACGATGGAAGAAACTCGGTTACGTGACTACAACCACACTCGAAGAAAGAGCTTTCTTCCTTCATGTGTTCTGGTCAGATTTCCTAGATCTTTCTCATATAAAGATGGTGAAAAATACATCAAGATATACCATAAGGTACAGTTTATGGTGAGAAATATCTGACGTGACCAAAGTATGAAATTCTGGGACACGTGTTTTAGCAGAGTCCAATCACACCAACGCCCTCACAATGCCACAAACTTTCGTTTAAAATAGCTAAATTCACAAGTTCACCTGAGCCTTCCTTCGAAACCCTGGAACTTCATATGTCGTGTAATGTTCGACGAGGATCCTTAAGGTCATTCTGCCACAAATAACCAAGGATGCTTGACGCCGAATGGGGTTATCTGGACTGGGACTCGTTAAACAAACGTAAATTAAAAGTAGATCCATTAACCTCATTATTTCTCAACTCGTCCTACTTTGTTCAGTGCTATATAGTTTCCGGATCTGAAACGTCTTCCAGTCCTTACAAATAATACGTGAATGACATGGGAAGTGCATCAAGTAATTCGGAGAGTAGATATCACATTGTGCTACCATATAAGTATTATATAAGTAAACGGTCAAAAAACTAAGTATATATGCTTGAATGCAATATGTTTCGATCTTCAAAATATCATCATCATCAGGCTAAAATACTTGTTTGAGAACATGAAAAGGATTCTCAATAGAAGTGAGATAAAAAAAGGTAAAGTGATCCCGTTACAGTCCCGGTGTGGCCCAGAGGGTGGGTACAGCTATAGCTCTACTCTTCCATGGCCGCGGCACTAGAAGGGGTGAGTGGTCAGCAGCACGCCCCGACCGCACTTTACCCCCGGGAAAGGCCCAGTACCCATTTTACAGGAGGCTGGGTGAGCCCCAGGGCCGGTCTGGAAGGGTGGAAAATTTCGTCCCCACCGGGATTCGATCACGGACCGTCCAACTTGTAGTCAGACGCTATACCGACTAAGCTAACCGGCCCACAATAGAAGTGAGATATTAAGATTATAAACACAGACATTAGGTCCGTCTGAAACATTTGAAGTACGAGGGCACTCATTCCACCCAGAATATAGCAACCTTAGGTCGTTATGTATTCTGGTATATTTATAAAATTATGAGAGGTGAAAATTGCGAAACAGAAAGTAGCAACATAACTGTGAAATTTTCCCCCAAAAAATATCCTAAACAAACTCCGTGAAACACAGTCCTTATTTAGAAGTCAAAATTTTCTCTCCTAATCAAAAAATTCCTCTCATTGTATGGATAAAAAAATTCACTTTTTTTTTTAAAGATCCTACCACTTTTCACAGTCCTGAGCCCAATGCATCAGCACCACGCCTTTCCATCCGAAACTTTGAGATTCAATCCTCATATATACGCTTAGGTCCTTCAAGTGTTCTCTTTCCGTTAGCTTTCCGCAGCACAACCCGCTATGCAATTAAATTCTCCCCACAGCACAACATACATTTCCGTCTTTCTCTTTTAAGAAACCGCCATTCTCCGCTCTTCATGTCGTCCCAAAAACGTCGCTTATTTACGTTCGCGTTTATGATGGTGAATTGCTGGCCATTCTTTCAGCTACGAAACTGTAAAACCGTTTCTACTTAACTGTCCGCAACTACTTTTTCAAAATACCTCGAGCTTGCAATTACCTCCCGAAAGTAGATGTTTTACCCCTTCGCGCCCTCTGTGGACGCATCTTGCTGCAGCAACAAGGGATCAGTTTAAACATATTCAATAACGCGAATGACTGTTTGGCTGTACACAGACAAGCACGCACGCACACATACACACACTCAAATTAGCTCACACTGCAGGCTGACGATGCCTGCATGTGGGCAGATAATGACTGCAGACGTATTCCTTATGGTCATGTAGGGGATTATAACAAGTGTTATTTCCATATCGCACCACAAAGTTCATTTTTGCTAAGAAACCGCCGTCCGAATTAAAGGCGGATGCACAAAACATCATGCAGATAACTGAGGACATTCACAGAAACTTCTGTATCTACTGCCTAAATTTGTATCCCTTTGCACTTCAAAGTAGGAATGAGAGGGGGACAAACTCTCTTATTATCACGCACAGACATTTCAAACTGCAATCTAAGCGCACATTCTGCCTATGGTTGTAACCAGCGTAAATATTAAATGGCCAGAACTGCGGACTAAAGTACATAGAGTTGGTCGACACAAGGGTCATAAGCGTTAGAAGTCCAATATGGATGATAATTAATATAGCCTCCCCAATCTCCTCATTTTTGAAGTACCAGGAAGCGAGTGTTTCAAATGTCCGTATATTAAACTTTCTATTTGCACAAAAAATATTGTGTTGATCAATAATGAAGGTTAGCCGGAAAGGCTGTTTGCATGTAAAACTACATATGACCAGGCGAAACAACAAACTGAAGTTGGTATAAAAGCTAGAGACAAGTGAATGCTTTATAGTTCAGCAATCATTTGGGAAGTCATACTTGTGTATATTCTACTACGCATAGTCAAATTAAACACCCATTCACTGCAGTAAATCAAATCCAATTAGCAAAAATTCAGGGAGTTTTTACACTGAAAGAATTTAACATTTGGGTGTTTGAATTTAAAAATATTCTCGTCTTATGCAAACTTAAAATTTCACTTAATTTCCATACTTTCCTTATCACATATTCCTATAGGTAACAAGAGTGGACGCTTACACTTGTAAAGCACACATGCATTGCGAAATTAATCTGTAGCATTTTGCGTTATTCACTGGACCTGATATTTACTTGTATTTATTGCAGAGGCACGTCTGCAACTTTGCAAGGGATATCATTCTCTTTAATCACAGCTCTATCTGCCCATAAAAACCATAAAATCTTGACACTTTCTTCACATACAACCTTGGAATGTTACTTACACACCACTTGAGCAATACTTAAAACTAATATATTTTAAAGTTTGCCTAGAGGGGTTTATTGGAATTACCAAAAACCTTCCCACACACATTATAAAAATTCAAGATTCATAAGCGTTTAGAAAAGTAATTTTCTTCAACATCACTCACCCTCAATTTTACCTAGATACCACGTGTTCAGGAATGATATTACATTGAACTACCAAACGTAACAAAATTAAAAGTGCATTTCGGTTTATATAAATAATGTCAAACACGTGCTAAGTAATGTAATGTCGTCACTGGTGACAATGCGACTGAGACGTCGGAAAATGCAGGACATGTGAAAGTTTATGAAGTGTTTGACAGCCTGCTGTTAATTCCAACAGTGCGGGCAATGTACGTATAATGTAACATTAAGGGGCGTTCGCATAAGCATTGTTGACATGGAAAAAACACTAGGCACGAAATATTACGAGTCTGTTTCTGTATTCTTGCATTTTTCTGCGCCATTTTGTGTTATCATGTGTTACCTGTCCAGTTCTGCCACATTTTTCCAAATTATCCCATAAACGACTCGATTTTCGGAAAATTTATTGGACTAAAACATGTGTTTTGATTTTATCTGCAAATTTTGTGTGAAACATCCTTATTCTAAAAATAATTCAGTGAAGTACTGTCATATTGTACACAGATCTTTATGTAAAGCAACCGTAATTGTTGTCAAATGTTTATCAAACTTGAATCTTCAAGACGGATCTTCGAAAAAACCTCAAATATCAAATTTCGCGAAAAACGGTCCCGTGGAAGACGAGTGGTTCCATGTGAGCACACAGACTGACAGACGAACAAGCAGGCATGACAAAGCTAACAGTCGCTTTTCTCAATTTTTGCTACAGAGCTTAAAAGCTGTTATTATTCAAAGCCACGCGCTCTACACAAAATGAATCCGGGATACAGTAACAACGTTTGGACTCATAACAAACACAGTCATTGAACAAAACGTCATTTACTGCTGCCTTTATATTACCATGTTCATCTGTTTCCCTGTTGCAAATTAAAAACTTCAGGGGTTTTTGCCGGTTTAAAAACGTGTAATTATTTAAAAATATAGATAAGTCTTAACTACATTGAGTTCTTTTAATAATTCCAGAGCTGTTTAATATGCCACGATCTGGTTGATATGTCCCTAGTCTCGCACCCCTTGGCATTCAATGCATACAAAAAAATTCATTCAAAAACGATACAATGGACACAAACAAAATTTGTCAACAAATGCGCATTTACCTTCATTCTTTCATAAAAACGAAAATGTAAGGTTTCCTTAAGTTCATTCCCCCTACACCATTACTTCGACACTTGAGCTGTCAACCTATCAAAATGAAAAGTTGTATTGATATTAGGGCACATGAAATACGCCCAAAAGCAGTGCTTCTTAATGCTCCGGATTAGTAAAACATTATGGTGTATGCGCGAGCTTTTGAGGTGGAAGTAACATTAACGACTCGTAACGCTTTTCTTCTCACGCATCACCTCCCAAATGGGCCAGGGCCTCCTCGTTCACGAGGTTATTAGATCACACACAAATAAGGACCACAGTCGGTAGGACTCTGCTGGATGAGTGATCAGCTCGTCGCAGAGACCACTACCTGACATAACACGACATTCACAACAGACAGACATCCATGACCCCGATGGGAGTGGAACCCACAATCTCAGCAGGCGAGCGGCCGCAGACCTACTCCTCAGACCGCGCGGCCACTGGGACCGGCACTCGTAACTTAAGTTCCAAAAAATTCCCCATGCCTGCTGAATTTGGAAGAATGCGTAACGTTTAGAACGTTCTTTTCTAAGATGATAATTAAAAAAAATGGTAGCCGTACGAAAATTTTCCTTAGTTTGGGTTTTATGGCGGTTACTACAGAACCATTAGAGCTATGCAAGCGAAAATTATTAAGAAGAGAGATCATAAATATGCATACAAATCAGGTATGGATGGTGTATTTTAAGTTATGAATTGGAGCATAGATGACGATATGAATTTTAACGGTATAACAGACAATTCCAACCTACACATAATCTGTACCCTTTTATGAATTTGTGTACAAACATAAAATAAAACGAAACAATGATATGCTATATTATATATAAAATCTAAAGTCTTTTTTATTGCAGTACTTTTTACCACCGATAAAAGAATGGTTATATTGTACACAATAGACTGTAACGCGTTCCTTCCACGCATTTGTACAGACCTGCCATTAGCAGCACATAATCACTCATTTTCCTTAACAGCTTATAAAATGTCACCTATGAACCAACCAATAGCATATTATCCTATATTTCGAAAAACTTAAATATAAGATAATATAAAGAGCCAAAATAAATTTAATAATTTTATTCATACTTTCAATCAGCTCAACATGTTTCGGGCGCTAATTTCGCCCACCCTCAGGAGCACTAGACTGTGTTTATAGCTTGTGGTATGATGCACCGACGTTGCTGCCTGCTGGTGTCCATCAGGCAGCAACGTCGGTGCTTTATACCACAAGCTGTAAACGCAGTCTAGTGCTCCGGAGGATGGGCGAAATTATCGCCCGAAACATGTTGAGATGATTTAAATTATTAATAAAATTATTGTTGTTTTATCTAGTTGGCTGTTTATATAATTGTATCAATGACGCACGGTCACACAAACATCAAACGTAAAGACATTTGCAGATTAATATGTTGCATGTACGTATTAGGAATACTTCTTCATAAGGAGCTTTAGGTGTTAGATTTATGATAGCAAACAGACATAAAAGCATTGCGAAATACTGCCTCAGGCTAATATTACTGTAAACAAATATCTGTGGGACGAATAAAATTATTGGTGTTATCATTGTTATTATTACTAAATTATAGTGCCATAAGAATGCATATCTTGAGTAATCACTTTAATAAATTACCGCAAGCAAGCTTACGTCCAGAAAATCACTTGTGACTTCGCAGAATTTATCATTTGGCAAAGTAGAAGAACTGGTAATAATATTCGAGTAAAAAATAACATTTCATTAGACACTAAAAGCAGTAAGGAAATTATTGTATGAAACCTGAATGATATAACAGGTGAGAATTTTGAGTCAGGAAGCAGCAGTGAAGGAAATATCTGAAAAGAAACTTTAATTTCATGATATTTGCATTTTATCCTAGACTGACCACGCTGTCTGGCTCTAATAAAAGACAAGAGCCAGAGGGTAAGCGGATGACGACATTTCGAAGCAACTTCATGTCCTCGCCCTTAGAAGGCTATTTGTTGAATATTTATAAAAAAAAAAAAAAAGAAAATGAGGACATTACATTGTCCCGAAATGCCGGTATCCGATTACTCGGTGACGTAACGTTATATCCGTGACGAACCGAATGCTGAAGTACACCTCGCTCTCACGAGCGGTTTGCATAAAGACCGAGGTCTTTTTCTATCTATGAATAGTCTCTCAATGCTGATGTTCCTCAGCTCGAATGACTTCCCTTGCTCGTTAGTAATTAGTCCCTTGGTGTGAAACAGTTTTTTAAATACATGTAAAAGAAGTCAGGTATTTTTAGTAGCACATACTGTTATTGGGAAAACGTAATGAAACTTATCCGAGTAAAAACAGATGAGACAGTACCGTGGCTAGATTACGTGCCGGACGTCGGAGGATTCGTGGTCCGATTTTCGACAGAAGCAAGTTTTCTATACCTTTTGAAAAACGCCTGTACATGTCCTTAGGCCAACCCAGTCGCGTATCGAACGGAAACCATACTTTCTTCATATAGGGTAAACAGACGGAGACTTGAAGCTGAACACTCCCCTCCATCTAATGTCAAAGTGAAAAAATTGATATTTATTTCCACTCTCACTTATGAGAGTTTGCAGGTCTTGGAGAGAGACATTTCTCATGTTCATTTCGGAAATCGAAAGGCGAATTCTCATGCCTCCCAAAGAATAGTGTCCACAATATACTATCTGAATTTTACCGGCTCCAGTTGTAAACATATGGATGTTTACGGTAGACTTGCTCCTCCTGATACCACTAATACTATTACAACAGCTAACAATTTTGTAGCCACCGAGAGACAAAAATATATATTTATGAAATGACATGTTGCCTCTATAACAATTCACCCATAAATTTACAAATGAACTCACAGAATTGACAGACTACAAACGATCTGTTATTGGTTTATACGTATGAGTTTGATGATGCATGAGTTATCGACATTTTGTGTACGCCAAACAAAGGAAATTGCATTTAAAACAATTATAATGGAATATTTATTAAAGTTAACGTTCGGACAAAATCATATTAAGTGATACAGAAAAACGTTACAGAACGTGACAGACAGACAGACAGACAGTTCAGCAGATTCATGATACGTATAACGTCAGAAAATATGATATCACATTAAAAGCATTTCTGAGTGATTGAACCGAAGTGTAAAGACAATCAACAGAATAATAATAATAACAATAATGCGACGCCATTAACAGTGGTATATAATTACTAAAGCTGTGAAGGAGTTTCGACTGATTCGAATTATTAATGCAGCAATCTTTTCCAAACTTTGGTACCGACATTTGTTCATAGCGCAGAATATAGGAAAATACGTTAGGCTCGTTGTGAATCCTCGAACCTCGCTCAGAGTAGAACATATTTACCATATATTTGACAACAATATAAGCAACTAGTGTAACGTTTTAAATTAATGTTTTATATCACATGTGGCATGGTAACGGCTAAGGAAACTACTTACAATCTCATGGTTAATTCCATAAACCTCTCAGGGTCTCGGATTGTTAAGTGTGATTGTCGAATGCTAATCTATAAATATTTGGTATCTGTACCCTGCCAAATGTGGTATTGGCCTGATATTTGCCTAGTGGAACGAAAGGCTATAAAGAAGAATTTAATTCAGTAAGAGTAGGATCCAGGTTAATATTTCGAACTGAACACATCAAGAAAACATATAAGTAGAACTACCGTTTGAGCCAAGGTGGTCCGTTTTTAAAGATATTATCCATGTTTACATACAAGACCAACAGAACACAAAAGAGAGAAGGGTGAAATTTTTTTAGCTCCATCACAATGCTCTTACACTTCATATCATAATTTTAATGTTTCTTGCACTGGTAAGAATGGGAGATTTCGAGATAGAATCAGACGTGTAATAAGTTGTTCTATTATTAAGACAACTTAGCTTCCACTAGCCACTCTATTATTACTGGCAAAATCTGTATCTGTTGTTTCCAGCTGCAAATACAATTGGTTATATTTAGTTGCACCAGATTAGACATAAATCGCCGTGAGGCAGAGCAGTGTATTGTTCCTACGGCGGATGTAGCTGGGTTGCTATTATGCAATATAATACAATCCCTCTGCCAGCGCAAAAGTGACCGTTGTTAGCGGATTACATACACCTAATTGTTCGGGTAGAAATACAGCAGAGCTTCTGTGACTGCAGTAGGCACAAAAGTTGTACTTAGAATTTATACACAAGTCTGCAATATCCTGAATGTAAAAATGTGTGACTAACTGCACGAAAGTTTCGTCTTTAGAGATCAGTCAATAGATTTCCTGTTTTTATAGAGTTTAGATATTGTTATTAGGGGTGCTGCGACCTGCTAAGCTTACAAATCGCCTGCGATAGATAAACAATAAGCATGGACCAATGGTAAGACGATACAGAGAGGGCAAAGTGTGAACACACGGAGGAAACGTGCCCTAACACCACTTTAAACATTGTGCCTTTCATGACGTGAATTTTCTCATATTCCATATTTTTAAAAAACCCCAAAAATTCACTAATTACATTACAATAAAATAAGTCATAAATATACTTCATATCAGGTGTCAACTCATACATGTTTCGGCATCAAGGTGCCATCAACAGGGAGTTTCTCAGCAACAAATGTTCGTTAAGTCCAACAAGTACTTCAGGCACTCTTCGCCCACACAATTCCATCACAAAAGTTCAAATTCTTTTAATGTTAAAATTCAAATTACACGTCCACATTGCTGCAATACTAAAATCACACAACGACAAGGCTCCCCTATTACACATTTATAACCAGTATATTTCCTGAGCTCTGTATATAAACATACATAGCAATGAATGTTCCAAAGACTCTCGTCCAGCTGAAGAATGTACTATCTGATAGGAAGTGTGTTTTGTGATGTTTTTATTGTACAGTAATTGGTGAATTTTATCAGTTTTTAAACATATGAACTAGCACTAATTTTCTACAGCAATTTTCACAGCGACTGACCAGGATTTGAACTATGTATTGTAGTATCCAGATTTTCATACCCATCTTCGTGACATCCTTTCAATTCCTGACCTCAACCAGTGCAATCTAATTCCAACGGTCACGCCCCGTTTCCATATCAGCTCTTCTACAACTGTAATGTCCATTTTTTCATTTCTTAGGTCCTAAATGTAATCAAAACATGTATTTCTTTCAAGAATCTGCCGCCGTTCACAACTTCAAATTCTTACTCTGAGAATGGCTGTAGTCCTCCGGCCCTACTTCAAAATTTGCGCGAGAGTTCGGATGGTGTTTATTGTGACCTGAAGCTCATATATTCCAAGACTTTTAGTTTACAGCAAAATGCTGTTCAAAACTAAGTTTAAAGAACTTGTGTGATTTAATATCTGTAGTACTGACGTCATAAATTTTAAAGATAAGATGATCTACCGATAAGCAGTAAGTAGCCAGGAATAAGAACCTTATCCGTCTCTGTTGAGAACTGCCCTCTTCTGGGTTATTACGCAACGATTAGTGGTAATTTCGTACCGAAATTTCGGGACAACCTATCGGTCCCATCCTTTCCCTTTTTTGTGTTCTTGATCCCTGAAGATGGGACCGATAAGTTGTCCCGAAATGGTAAGAAAATGACCTCTATTCGCCGCGTAACAACCCAGAAGAACGCAGTTCCCATCTACTTAGTAGTGGAAGCCTGAAATCACACGTGTATTTGCTTTGTTCCAATCGCATTTCAAGGAATATTTTACGAGATGTAACCAAGGTAAACTTTCAGTAAGCAAAACGTTTTGCTGACGTCAGAAACAAAAACCAGTCCTAAAAGTTTTGATGTGTAAAGGCTAAAATGTTTGTGCAAACGAAATACAGTAGTTATATCGTTGAGCACACGTTGTATGCATACATATAATCATTTTTAATAATTCTGCTATTAAAAAGTGAAATCATTTTCAGAATTTAGTCTTCTGAGAAGAGGTACGTTCAGTTATGCCAGCACTCAGAAAGACTAGCCAACAAATCTGAATATTTAAAAGAAGAATAAGAAAATCAATACAGCAGAGAGTTGACAAATCATTTTAAAACCATTAAATTTTCAAAACTGCTACCACACATTCTACCGTAAAATTCGACAGCATATTTTTAAACAAATGTTTATATTTTAAATGAATTGTTTATAATTCAAACTGAACAAGATTATTGTAATCTATAACGCCTTGAAACTTGTTCAAATCAGCGTTAAATGAAATACACAAATTTAATAAACAGTTTATTAGATACGTTTAAATTAGCTGTTCTTCGAAAACGGAAACGATTGTAACACTCTGAGCTTTAAATATTTTCATAATTTTGCCGGCATAGCTCCTGCATTAGTGGCATAAAACATTTGCAGAATTCTCCATTACTACTTGAACTTAAGCTGCTAACCGTGTAAATTGAGCCTATTTGGAACATGAGGCCTTTCTGTCTTTGTTTCGAGTTTAGTCGAGGTCATTTAGAGAGGTCCATACAGCTCCTGATAATTTTGTGTTGGGGTGTGTTTATGATGATGTGAATATAAATGAGTCTTTTTGGTGGTGCGCACGTGTGTGACTCAGTTAATTGCGCTGGAACTGCGTCCTTCTTCACACATGATCATCATTCGTTAAAACTTCGCTGTACGCCTGAGAGTTCTCCTGAATGCAAGAGCTAGATAAAAGAATAAGTATTTATAAAGAAATTTTAGTTTTCAGAAAGAACCTTCCAATTACATTTTAATAACTCTTAAGCAGTAAAATCTCCGTCGGCGAAATACTAATTATTACCTAATTACAACATTTTTACGTAGCTTTAGGTCTGAGAGATTAGCCTATCATAAATTTCAGTAGAAGAGTATGTGCTACTTCCAAAATCACTAAGTTTTGAACAAGTGGGTCCCCATGTTATGTCGACTGCCACTTTTACCACTTATTTTTTGAAATTCGAAACTAGGCAAAGGGACGCATCAACGAAAAAATTTAAAATGACACATTTTAACTTCTGTGGTGGTTTAAATAATTTAAGGGACAAAAATAGAAATGTTCAGTGCAGAATATTTTGGAAATAATGGTGACGAAACTGGAAACGACGCAAAGAAAACCCCACTTTTTTTAAGCTCATGGTTCCGTGCATCGTAATTCAATGTTAATAAAAATCCAACCAGATGCAACAGTATGCAGATATTTATTTACTGCAAAGTCACTCTACATGTTTCGGGTTTCACAGCACCCATCATTAGGAGTACCAAAGCTGTAATCGCAGCCTCCGGTACAGGTCATAATGTCGGTGCAGCTACTTCCCTCCAACGTGGCCTAATCAGGTCACGTTGGAGGGAAGTAGAGTGACACATGTAGAGTGACTTTGCAGTAAATAAATATCTGCATACTCTTGCATCTGGTTGGATTTTTATTAACATTAAAAACCCACGTTTAGAGGCAACTGAAGATTGTTAGCTAAATACGTCGTATAGAGATTTTCTAAAATATTTACGGCTGGCATCAAGTGTCCTGAGGGAGTTACCGCTGCAGTGTCGCTGTTAACTGAGTGGTTTATGTAATGGGTAGGGACATCACGCCTGATTGACACAGCTGGTAGCTCAACGGAGAGGAGGATGGATAATAAATTAGAAAAGATGTGAAACAATTTAACTAGCCTAAATTCAGATACTATTCCAGCATTCCAATGGAGTTACTGCATAAAACTACACAAATATTCCGACAAGAAGACATCTTAAAAACCACAGTTGTAAGTATAATTTGGAACTAAGAAAATTTCTTAGAAATCGTGTTTATAAACGGTAAAAATTGGTACTATCTTCTACATCCGGTAAGGGGATATTAAAAATAAGCAGGACAATAATAATTTCAATTTTAATAAAAATATAATTTTCAGGGGCCAGACTAATAAAAAATGGCCCAAGAACAACTACAAAAATTTATTCTCCTGGACATGTCTACGTGACAGATATACGTACATAGAAATTCACTAATCTGAATGTTAAAACCTCCGCTTCCTAAAAGTAGCATGTGTACTCCCTTTATGTCTACCATTTACCTACTCTGCAGAAACCACAAAAGTCCTGTACTGCTTACTGGGGTGTTGCGTGGAATTTTAGAGAGAAATGAGACAGTGAATAGCGACCCGGATTTCATGCCGCTATAAAACCTTAAGTTCTGCGAAAGAGAAGCTAGTAAAGCAACTTTATGAAAATCACAAATTCTAATTTATATGTCTGTTATAAAAAAAGAAGTGACGTATACAACTTCGCAGAAATCCAACACAAGTTCTACGTTACGTATTAAAGTGACATGAAGCTTCTCTTTGCACTACACCTGTGAAATTGAATTAAACTGCACCTTGTAGGTCTGTTATTATTATGTATCACTCTAACTGAAGTGTAAATACAAAACAAAACTCTATGAAGTTTTACTTTATATTGGACTATTTCCAGATGGCGTTAAGAACGTACCTGTTTTAAGCAGATACGTCACAACTGACATCATCGTCTGAGAGTGACGTAAAAGTTTTCGAAATAAATTAATTGCGTTTCATTTCGAAGCAATGTTTCGCATTTTAATCACACGAGTTTCAGAATGTCTTTAAAAATTTATATTCATGTTTTCAATGATTATTAAATTGCTTAATTCAGATTGACTTGTTTACAATGTTTTGACCTAGAACATAATAGAAGGGCACAAACTATACCTCTGAAAGCCCTCCCAGAGGACTGCAACAACTATCACTGACTATAATTTAGTTATTAAATTAAGGAAAAATATTCTACTAGCTTTAGGTTTTCCAATACAGTCTGAGATTAAAATACACTTACAGCAACTCCATAATCTCTTTGGTACAGAAACGTGCTGTTGAAATTTGGCCTATCACGCTAAAAAAAAAAAGGTACGGAAGTTCATATGAAAATAGATTCCTAAAATGAAACGTTAGTCAGTAGATATTTCCCAGATTAACAGCTAATTCAGGTGTCTGAACGACGAGTAAAGAGACATTTCGAGAACAATTTCTGTTCTAATCATCAGGAAACCGAATAACTGGGATGTCAGTACAGATAAAGTAACTGGGATGTCAGTACAGATAAAGTTACCCGAAACGAAATATTTTACCATAGCGGATGAACCCACATGGCTCTTTGTGTTAAGAATTAAGTAACTGGCAAAGGTACAGCTTATATTCGTGTCTAAATATATTATGTTGATACAGAAATTTTAAGATGGGCGAGACCTGATCCACGGATTAATAAAGTGTATTTTAAATAAGTGATTTAACGGACATTAGAAAACGATGTATCTTTTAAAAATGAATGCAGAACATAAACAATTGAAAAGTGAGAATTATATTACACTTAATCAAAACGATATTAGAAGAAGGGTAGTTCGGTGAATTTGATAAACTAAGAATTTTAAGGAGGAACGCATTCTTTTGAAGGTTTGATAGTCTACTCCTGATGGCAAGATCAGTGACATTGAGTCATTTTACTCGCATCAGTAATTGAAACTACATTAAAAAATACGAAATACTAAAAAATTCGTGGAGTAGTAGTAGACACCCGTAGTATTCATTAAACAGCGATGTTTATTAATATCGATTTTGAAACTAAATGCGTCACGTGCATAGAGTTTAGCTCACCCTTACTCATTTGAAAAATATGAACTACATCTTAAACGCTCTTGTGCCGCTGCTTTATAAGTATTTCAAAATCCGTTCTTACCTGCAGAAAACACATAATATCTCCATTGCAATCACTCGACAAATCATTAAATCATTTTTACAGGTAAAAAGTTACATTTTTCCTTAGAAGAAAATAAATTTCACAAAATAATTCTGTTAGTAAAATAGTACTTTTAAAGTTAAAATGAAAGATACGCGTATCTACAGCTACCTACAAAGGTTAGATATATATCTATCACGTTAAAATTATGTAAAGATAAGGTTTTCCCTTAACAGGATATAGAAACCCCGATGGGAAAAAAGGTATAGCTCTTCACGTTCTTTACCCTCGGCGCTAAATGAGGGTGAGTGGCCAAAGCCACGCCCCGGCCGGTTTATCTTAGGCAAAGAGACCTGTTACACATTTTGCAGGAGGCTGGGTGGGCCCAGAATTTGTCTCGAGGAACGCGGAAAATATCTCCCTACAGAGATTCGATCCCCTTACCGTCCATCCCGTAGCCAGTAGCTATACCGGCCAGGATAACGTCCAGACCCCAGCCTGTTATAAACAGGCTAATATACTTTTACACGTTCAGTCAAATATCTTTTGAAATGGAAATACTATGTCAACTACTGCAGGCAAACCTACCCACCATGCAAAGCATACATTAAAATTACTGCTACCAATATTATAAGCTCATGCTTGTTTTCCAATTATAAAAAACTGAATTGAATGGAGAGTGAAAATGCAACTTAAAATTACTTTTATGTTTTCACATTTGTTTACTAATAAATCATGCATCCCCTCATACCCACATTCAACATTCAATTTAAAAAGCGTGAAATATATTCACACAAACATCCGTGGCCCTTAAATCCATATTTAGAAGATGTTATAAATGTTTTCCTGTACCCGTCGTGAAGGCACAAAAAGGGAGAAAAGGCACAGTTCTACACATTCATAATCTTGGTAGTAGATATCAATTAGTGGTAAAAATCACATCCTGACTGATATATCTACAAGGAAAAATTTCTCGCTGTCCTTTGAACATAAGTTCTGGTGGGACGCAGAAGAGATCTTGACGTTTTAAAGAGAAGAATAATATCCTGCCTCTACCCGGAATCGATAACTGGATAGCCCAGAGCTTAGTCTATTCATTCTAACAACACTGCTACCCCAGTTTTCAACACATATATTTCTACACATTACCTTAACAAATTTTTGTGTGTTCTGTATGTCAGACATAACAAGGCCAAAAAGGCACATATTTTCTTAAAATTAAAATTAGCCATTCCGCCGATTAGTCTCTTTTTGCCTTAAATGTCTTCTTTCAAACCGGTCGCTGTCTCAAGCAAATTCCCCTGAGCCGAGTTCTTCACAGAAGATCAAATGCACAAACGGTGGTTTTAGATCGTATCTGGGAGATCTCGGAATTTAAACTCTGCTTAACGATCGGTCATGACGACGCGTTTTTAGGGTTTTGTCAGTCACTCTTGACAACTACAGGCCTACCGTTCGAACATGCAGATATAAGCAAGATGTGTTAGCAATAATGCGCTCCTGGCTCGCCAGCATATTTACCTCCATTCATGACAGCAGAGCTGCTACTTTTCAACCGTTCTGGTTTGGCAATATATAAGACACCATATGGCTTTCAATATGCCCTCCAATTTATAGTCCCTGACTAATGTACTTATTCTACCATATTTTCTTTAAGCCACTGTTAAAACGCGATCACGTAAAACAAAACAATCAACATTCTTTCCACATAACTGCATGTGTTATTTTCTGCTTGCAATTTGTTTGAAGATTATTAAACCTCAAGTAAAATTACGTGAGGTTTGAGGTTTGAGGTTCCAACTGCAGTGAGTATTAAATTTGTGGCCTTATTATAACTTATGACGTGTAATTTGATAAAGAGGAGGCAATGTTTCGGAGAAGTCTGCTGTCTACACATTTACGTTTAGTTCTCAGAGAAGTTGAAAGAGACTTCTGGCTTCGCCTTCATACATAAAGTTTGAGGGAGGCATTTCTTCACCTACATTGACATCCCGCCAGGTTATTGCAGCACATATGACTGCAATCTGAGTCAGTAAAGTGTATGATAATAGCTATACGTTGTCAATTTTCGCGTAACGAGCAATTGTGTAATATAATTCTAAAAGGTGTACGTCAGCACAACTACTATATTACTCAAAGCAATTATACAGACTACATGTTTCGACTATAGATTAGTCATCTTCAGGTCTATTTTTGTCAACTGAGTCACAAGATAAAATGGACACTTTGGGATCCCATCGTGTTTACATCCATTGAATACAAAAAATTAAATCTCAAAGGGTGTGATGTGCAAATTGTGTTTACAACAGTGGGATACATAAAATTGTATTATTGTCTCCTAAAATGTGTTACACAAATTGTGTTATAGAAAGTTAAAATATACAGAAATCTTAAAACGGTATACGGGATATATACTATCCCATAGCTCCAAAAACAACCAGACTGTAACGGAACTTATATTTGTAAAACAGTGAACAAAAATATACCATTTTAAGATTTTTATATATTTTAACTTTCTATAACAGAATTTGTATAACACATTTTACGAGACAATGGTCCAATTTTATGTATCCCACTGTTGTAAACACAATTTGCACGTCACACCCTTTGAGACAAATGATTTAATTTTATGTATTCCATGGATGTAAACATGATGGGATCCCAAAGTGTGCATAGCATCTTGCGACTCAAATGACAAAAACAGTCCTGAATTTGACAAATCTATAGTCGAAACATGTAGTCTGTATAATTACCTTGAGTAATAAAATGGTTTTGCTGACATACACTTTTTAATATTATATTACGTTTATAAGCATATCGTGATACTTCCATCAAATTTGCGAGCAATGGTGTACTGGCATAAAAATGATAAATTTTAGATTTTGTCTGTTAAACCTTAAGTCAGTTTTATGCCATTAGACATACACGTTACTTGGTAAATTCACTACATTTGAAACTATAAAGACGCACACCACACGGTATTCCTATGACTATCCTTAAACCCACCGATCATTGCCAAATACGAAGCGTACATATGGAGAGACAAGGACACTTTTACCCGTGCCATTATCTTGGAGGGTGGATGCCGGGCTCTCAAGCGTAGGATCTGGTACTATCCAAGCTAATTCGTGTGGGATCTGTGTTTGTAAAAACCGGAATTGGGATAGATTTCTCTCCGCGTTTTTTTATTTTCTCTGCTAGTATCCTCCTGTGAAAGCTTCGTATTCATTTGATTATATATTAGTGATATGGAACAATCCTAGCAATTGACAGCACCGTAAAATAACAATTAGAAATAAAAATGTCAACAACACTCCACCATTGAAACTACAAGAAACAACACAAAAATAAGAACTTGACACTCAAACAATGAAGACTATAAATAAAAAAGAGACAAAAATATTTTGAAATTTTAATGACATCGTCGCGCTATAATTAATTCAAACACTGTAAATAGTGAGAGAGAAAAGCCACAATAATTCACAACTAAAACCCTGTTCAACGATAACAAAATGCACCAGTTTTAGTAATTATATGAATATTACCTCTAGGTTATTATTTTTCAAGGTTTTATAATATTTTACATTGTAATGCGATATTTGAGAAGCCACGCCTCAGGATGGCAGAAATTCCCACAATACGTAGCGAAGTTAGGTACATGTCCTTTTGCAACACAGCATAAGAAATTTTACACCATTAGGACGGAAATATCCACGCTATGAATTGTACTAAACGTTTGCACATTTAAAATCCGTGACAAATGTAACATTCGTATATTTTCTAAAACCTGCGTCATGTTCCTACAAGCACTGAGGGGCTTGACAACAATACAACACAACAATAATTCGTAAGTTGGTAGAGTTCGAAGTAGACTTCGTGCAAATTGGTACAATATTAGACCGAAACAAAACTAAATAAGCAAAACAAATTTTAGTATAGACATTCCATACCAGATGGACTACATTCCCCAACATTATGAAGTTCAAACAATATCTTCATTTTTAAGTTACAATAAGAACACTTAGTTTCTAAACCCAATACATCATCAGTATAGCAATTTACAAAATAGTGTATAAATCGCCGCTTATCCTTAACAGTTAATTTTAATCCTTCTTATTTAATTGAATTTTCGTACTTCATATTGAAACTTATTCTTTAAGTTACGCACGTTTTTATAATTATAACAGGTATCCATTATTGAAATATTACAATATTAAAATATTGTAAAATTAAAATATTTTAATATGCATCAATATTCAGAATCGACGCATATATTTTCCTGTTACAGTTTTGTAAATACGATATTGTTTGCCTCAAATGGTGTTTAAAATTATATTATATTGAATAAACAGTTACCCACCAAAAGAATACATTTATTATTGCGTCTCAATATCTGGTAACTTATTTGGATAATAAAACTTTTGAACGGAATCTGCTTCTTTGGCCTGCGTTCATTTTTGCAACTTACAGTAAAAAGAAGGCCCCAGAATGTGTGATCTTCATTTATTTATCTACCAAACCTTTACACATATTAGGGAATAAGCAGGAAGGCAAAACTACTGTATAAATATCTGCACGTACGGCAGATATAAGTTACGCGAAATGCAATATAAATGCACTACTTTCAGATCTGCTACATAAAACACTTTTATTTTAAAGAAAATGCTTTCCCGCAAGCTCTTCGTAGGTAAATTATTTGTTTAAAACAAGAGGATTTCAATAAAACTTTTAATACATTGCAATTGAAACCCTCACTGCAATGTTAGCCAAGCTGCAGTAAAATATTTTCCCTTCCGTAAATTTACAAGAACAATACCCCGTAATCAGAAGGTTCAAAATGTTATTCCTACATTTATAGAACTTCTACACAGCAAGCAAAGGAATGTGTACACATATTTAGATTCTTTAATTAAACTATATTAAATTGCGGACTAACAGTTCTCGTAGTATGTATGACGACGGAGTTTTCCTGACCTTACCCAACCTCCTATTCAACTATATAAATACAACGTGTCAGTCAAAACACAACACTTTGTTTTATATACAATAAAAATTGTGTATTTTCAGGGCGACATGTTTCGACATTTGTTAGGTCATCTTCAGGCCCTCTGAGAAAACAGATCCAAGAGCTATTTATATTTCAATGCATTGTGGGATCCCACAATATATTGAAATATAAATAGCTCTTGGTTCTGTTTTCTCAGAGGGCCTGAAGATGACATAATAAAGGTCGAAACATGTCGTCCTGACAATAAATTTTTTATTGTACATAAAATAAAGTGTTGTGTTATTGAATAATAAATTGTATTTATATGTTATAACACTTCGGGATGGAAAACCTTAGACTCCTATTCAACGTTTACAGGGACCGTTTCCTCGGGCATAAAGCGGCCAGAGCATAAACCTGACAACTCGCCTCCATTTGGCACCGATGTGAGTGGTTGTCCTTCCACTTCATGGTCTGAACAGGGACAAATTTACCTTATGCCGACCGAGTCTGCGCACCTTAGAGGTCTTATATACAATGTGCCACGGCAACTACATTTAATAACCGTTAACATTGTGCGCAGTAGGCCGAATGAATAAGCTTTAAAAAATCGTATTCAGAGAAAGCTTAAAAATTTGACGTAACTTAAAGTGTGGATTTTGAGGTTTTCAAAGACATCTTCGTAAAAGTTATGGTCTTTAGGCTTACGCTGTCGTGTTTACTGGTAATTTGTTCCAGGAATATTGATAAAAAAAATTACATATCACCGAAGAGCCATATTCCAGAAAACTGTAGCAGAAATTTTCTGTTAAAATCACTTACACAGTAACAAGAACGTTTATCAATGTTAACTAAGTCTAACAACTTACCTTATTCTCAAAATTTTCGGTGTCTCATCTTTATCTTTTGTGTTCGAATTTTGCCTCGGATCACAATGATTCTTTTTAACCAGAAATTTGTGCGTGTTTATTTTCTCTATACACAATAGACGGTACACCCAACTCAACCTCCTTGAATTATCAAAGTAATAATGTCAATTGATGGTTACCATGAAAAATTCACGTTGATATTTATATATCCCTAGATGTTTCCTCCCTTCTTTCCAAAAACTCTGATCTGTACCATATTATCATACAATGGACTATTTTCAGTACGTTAAAACGGATTTCGCAAACATTTCCTTATATTTAACTCACAAATGACTTCTCGTGGAAAAGTCTGAATTCTGTGAAACCCTTACTGATGTTTCGACTTCGTTCGAATTTCTTGTATAACGAAACGTATGTTGTAAAGCAAACATGATAATTATCCAATAACATAACAGGACATCTTATTAGGTCCGACGAAAAGTTTTCTCTTCTCGTAAATTCAAGCTATTTATGGTGCATTGTTAGTGCAATGTTATCATACACTTAAACTCATTCCCTACAATTTTCTAGAACTCTAAATAAAAGCTTCTTTTTGCATTTGTCTTGGTACCTAATTAAAGGAATAATTGGAAATAAGTGTCTGAGAATCAAGTAACATATACAGGGACAGGACTTGATCAGTTTCACCAGAATGAAAGTCAGGGATGTAGTAGTTTCTTAAACAACAAAAAGTAAACTTCAGTTATGTTACAGTGGAGAAAAATAAGAAATACAGTCCACAAAACCAAAGCTACGCTAACATTACCAAAAAAATTGCACAAAAGAGTAACCTAACTTTTTGTTTAATCTCTCAACACGAAATTATAAAAATCATTGTAGTTGATCAGTAATTCAGGATACATATTTTTAAATGTACAGTTCTTTGATGATTAATTTTAAATACGTGAAACAAAATACAAAATTCCGAAGCACTGTAGTTTCACTAAAATCTGTTTTTTTAAGTCACGAAGATGCAGTCGATTTTTTCCATAGAATGCAACAAACCGACGTTACTTGTCCCAGCCACTCTACAGTACAACTCCTTCCTCTTAAGAAGTAGTAGGGACAGTCTTCTCCAAAGAGCACACAGAAATTTTAAAATAAATTCACATCTATAGCTGCTGTTCACATAGGTTGCCGCTCCATTTATGGATGCACGATTGGACAATTTTACTAGATGCCCGTATATGTTACATAATGTTGCACCATACTTGTAGACTGTATAATAATATAATCAGTCCTAGTTGCAGCAATGATAATTTTAATCAGGTCAACATGTTTCGGGCGACAATTTCGTCCATCATCAGGAGCACTAGACTGTGTTTACAACTTGTGGTATAAAGCACCGACGATGCTGCTTGCAGG
>Ga0131853_10000782_pt1 | contig 57348 bp, 49 predicted proteins | sample TergutLab28metaG_FD_92764 | JGI IMG/M metagenome (GOLD analysis project Ga0131853, IMG submission 92764) | Labiotermes labralis P1 segment gut microbial communities from Petit-Saut dam, French Guiana - Lab288 P1 (version 2) (version 2) | ecosystem: Host-associated > Arthropoda: Insects >...
ATTGAAAGTGAAGAAGGCAAAGGTTCAACATTTACTGTGCACCTACCCCAAGGCTCTACAGGTTCTGAACCAATTGGAAGAGAATTAGCCGGAAGCCTGCATGACTTCCGTACAAACAGCCGGGCACAAATGAGTAGGGTTCAAGTTTCTCGTGAGCCTATGCCTTACGGCAAAGTTCTTATTGTTGATGATGTCGGTACAAATATATATGTAGCAAAAGGCTTAATGGCACCATATAAATTAAACATAGACACGGCTTCAAGTGGGTTTGAAGCACTTGAAAAAATTAAAAGCGGTGAAACATATGACATTGTGTTTATGGATCATATGATGCCGGAGATGGACGGAATTGAAACAACTAAACGTTTAAGAGACATGGGCTACAAAAAGCCTATTGTGGCATTAACCGCAAACGCAGTATCCGGGCAAGCAAATGTTTTTATGTCTAATGGTTTTGATGATTTTATTTCAAAACCTATTGATATACGCCAATTAAACAATATACTCAATAAATTTGTCAGAGATGTGCATAAACAATCACAGCAAGCAGAAATAATCAATGATGAAATCCCTAAGTTAGAAATTGACCCAGAGTTTGCGGAAATATTTGTACGTGACGCTGAAAACTCGCTTGCCGTACTTGATGCAATAATGGATAAAGGATTTCCATTTGACGAAACAGATTTGCGCAGCTACATCATACATGTACATGGAATGAAGTCCGCACTTGAGTGTATGGAAATAACAACACTTTCCGATATAGCTCGTAAATTAGAGCAGTGCGGGCGTGACAAGAATATGGACATAATTGCGGACATGACACCGTCATTTCTTAGCGAGCTACGTATCTTAACGGAATCGTTGCAGCCGGCAGGTTCCGATGAAACCGGCATAGTTGAATCTGAGGAAGACAAAAAATTTATACATGAAAAACTGCTTGAAGTAAAAGCAGCCTGTGAAGATTATGATGAAACAACCGCAGATGGGTTGCTAAAAAGCCTTAAAGGCAAACCCTACTCATCAGAAACTAAAAAGTTGATTAATGAAATATCAGTGCATTTGTTGCATAGTGATTTTGATGAAGTAATAAGTGCTATAGACAAATCATTAGACACCAAATAAAGGAGGTACGTGATGTTTAGTCATCGTAAAAATATAAAGGATAAACTGGCAATTGTGGCTCTAATGCTCGTTTGGCTGCTTGCTGCTAATATCATACTAAAACCTTTTGTATTTGCCCAAGATTCTGGTTTTACTAGACATTATGTTTTTGATATTAGCCCAAGCATAAATTTTGATGGCTTGCCCATCTATAGCGGTATGGAAATACCCGACGATGCTGCGCTAATGTTAAACTATGAGTTTGTTGCAGAATCAGGCGTTAGTTTTGATAATATTGCTATCATACTTCCAAGATATCTTGTGGCAGCACATTCAGGGTTTATTGATATGGAAATCCGAAACAATTATGACACGCATATAGAAGCAGGGAGTATTTTTGCTGATGTGGACGGGAATATCAGTCTTAGTTTGAATCTTGAAAACAGAACATCTGGTTCTGCTTTAGCAATTATTCATTCAGCCTCAACACTTGATAATGAAAAAATTAATGATTCACCGGTATATTATACCGTTTCGTTTGAAATCCCTGCAATGTTTGACTTAGAGGCAATCGCTAATGATGAAGTTGATGGTTTTAGAGTTGTTACACTATTAAGTAACAATCAAGAAATTACGGTTTACCTTGTTAGTGCTATTGAACCTCTGTTTATGCCACTTTCTTTGCGACCTGAACCACCAGCAATTGTTTGGTCGTCAATTTTCTCGGATTCAACAAACCGCCCATTTGGCTCGGTACATGATTTTGGTGTACTGGTATTTGGTGATATGGTTGTTGATTATTCAAGTGCGCCTTATGGTTCTGCGCATATGGAAAGTAACGTAGCCATAGGTGGTAATATTAGTTTAACAAATGCTTACGCTGATTTTGGCGGTGCACACACACATATTCCAGGGCATGTTCAAAATCCGCCAAATATTTGGGGAATTACTTTACTATTGGGCGGTAATTTTTACGGATTAGAAGATATAAATTCAAGTACCGGTCAAAATAATAACCAAGGCTCAAGCGGTTACTATGCAAGTGCAATATTACACCTTGGTGATTTATTAATGCGTGCTGAAAACGAAATTATAATCACCGATGTTACAGCACCTCGCATTGAAACATCTAGTGGAATACATGATCGTGATAATAATCCAAGTTTAAGCTGGCCTGATAACTGGCCTTTAGTACCACTAACACCGGTAGGCGATACGAGAATACCTGAGTTTTTTAGTAATGCATATACAGAACTATCAATGATAAACGAATTTTACTTTGACTTAAATTCCGGTGAAAATGAGTTTGTTGATGATAATGGTAATGTAACTCTTAGAGTTTGGAGAGGAAACCCAACAGGCGGTGCAAACCCTTGGAGTAATCTTTATGCTGACCCTCCCAGTGCTTTTCCAGTAAATCATTTTGATACACTTGTTTTTGATTTGGAAATTGAAAGGAGGACTACCTTACCAAATGGTCAGCCAACAGCCCCATTTGGAGTAATTCGGGTTCCTATTGTTAATTTCCCTCTGGGGTTTGAGGGCAGCTATGTTTTTAATATAGATATGGAAGCTTTCAACTACGACATCATAAAGTTTTCTAATGAAATGGGTTTACTTGCACATGATGCCCCACCTTTTCCTTATTCGTCTTACAGCCACAGGATTCTTTGGAATTTTTGGGGAGATGGAGAAATTGATTCACTAACTGTTAACAATGTTGCATTAAATATATTTGGTAGTTTACTTGCACCTGATGCCACTTTCTATGCTCCTGCCGGTGGGTCAATAAAAGGCTTCCTAATGATTGGAGAATTCATCCATGATGCCGCAGGGTTTGAAAAGCATACGGTAACACCGCCTAATCCTCCAATACCACCTGGTTTTGAAATACCACCACCTCCTCCAACCAATCCACAGCCTCCTCCGCCCCCTCCTATTCATCCAACTCCACCTCCGGTTGATCCTCCGACTACTGAACCTCCAACTTATCCTTACGAACCTCCGATTTACCCTTATGAGCCTCCGGTTGATCCTTATGAACCCCCAATTGACCCTTATGAACCTCCGGTTGATCCTTATGAACCCCCAATTGACCCTTATGAACCTCCGGTTGATCCTTACGAACCCCCAATTGACCCTTATGAACCTCCGGTTGATCCTTATGAACCCCCAATTGACCCTGAAATTGAGCCTTCGACTGACCCATCAATAGAACTTTTGACAGAACCACAGGAAGGATCGCCACCTGCACCACTAGCACCTCCTGCACCGCCAGATATACCATTGGCACGTCCAAATCCTCAAACTGGCGATAACTTTGCACGCACACATATGTTGTTATCTTTGTTTATTGCATTGGTTTCAATAGTCATATTTATAGCTGTGCGAGTAGTTCATGGGCAGCGTATACGAGTGTATAATACTTACGTGATACGCAAGAGGCTTGAAAAACGTATAAAAGATTTATTAAGCTAAGGAAAGTTAAATGTTAAACCCACCTAAAAAACCTAAAAGCCCTCGATTTTTATATGCTATATTATCTATAACATTTGTTTTTTCAGTTGGTATAACGTTATATCTTGCCAGTGGATTACGAGTAAATCCTACAAATGTGAGCGACAGCGGCATTGCTGAAATTACTGAAACTCTTGATGTTTCAAATGATGCTTCAAATTTAATAGAGCAGGAACAAATTTATCTTCTACCACAATATGAAAGCGAAGAAATCATGATATTTCCAGAGACGGAAGTATTATCGGTAATCCGTCAAGAGTTTTTGTATCTACGGGCAGTTTTTGACAATGATGATATTGTAGGACGCTTATGGATAGAAGGTACTGCCATTGATTATCTCGTCGTACAATGTGATGATAACGAGTTCTATCTCTACCATGATATTCACCGTAACCCATCTGCCGCAGGATGGGTTTTCATGGATTATGACGTAGATTTGTTACATGAAAATCATAATATTGTGATATACGGTCACAATATGAGGGCTGGTAATATGTTTCACAACCTACGATTTTTTTCAGACTATGATTTTTTCCGGCAACATTCCATAATCAATTTTAGTACTATTTATGAAGACACACAGTGGAAGGTTTTTGCATTTTATACAGCACACATAAGCTTCCCATACACTCATATAAACTATGAAAATGATGAACAATGGGAATTTATGCTGATGCAATTTATAGAGGCATCTAACTTCGATACTGAAATTACTCTAACAGCTGACAGCAGGATACTAACTTTGTCCACCTGTGCCAGTATAGATAGTGATATGCGCTATGTTCTTCAAGCTAAGTTGATACAGTAGCTAGTAGCTTATACTATTTCCATTCTCAATCATTGAGAATGGAAATAGTATAAGCTACTAGCTATGAAATATGTAAAAATGGTGAATATATATCTTAAGGAGATTGTCATGACAAAAAAAACTTCTAAAAATAATAAAGCTCAAGGGTTTACTCGTTCAAGCGGCATACTTTTGCACCCAACATCTTTGCCATCGCAATATGGCATGGGTGATTTAGGCAAAAATGCATATGAGTTTGTAGACTTTTTAAAAGAGTCAAATCAAAAACTCTGGCAGGTTTTGCCTCTTGGACCGACCGGTTTTGGTGATTCACCATATCAAAGTTTTTCATCATTTGCCGGAAATCATTATTTAATCAGCCCTGATGAACTTAAAAAGCAAGGGTTTTTATCTGATGAGGATTTATCTGATATTCCGGACTTTGACCCACGCTCCATAGATTATGGACCAGTTATTATTTACAAGATGAGACTTTTGATAAAAGCTTTTGAAAACTTTAAGTTAAAAGCAACTCCAGCTCAAAAATCAAAACTCACAAAGTTTAGCAAGGAAAATAAAAAGTGGCTTGATGATTACGCCCTATTTGTAGCAATTAAAGCACATTTTATAAACGAAAGAAAAAATGAGTACGAATCAGAAGGGCTTAAAACATTTGCTGAAGACAATAAAGAGTTTTTAACCGATGACCAAATTAAGGACTATTATTATGGTGCGGTTTGGGGCAGTTGGCCGGAAGGGCTTAAAAATCGTGACAAAATTGCTTTAAAAGAAATGGAAACAAAACTCAGCAATGAAATTGACTTTTGCAAATTTTTACAATACGAGTTTTTCCGTGAGTGGGTTTTGCTTAAAGAGTATGCAAATGAAGCTGATATAAAAATAATTGGAGATATTCCAATCTTTGTTGCCGGAGACTCATCAGATGTTTGGGCACACAGGGAGCTTTATCAACTTGATAAAGACGGCAACCCAACAGCTGTTGCAGGCTGTCCACCGGATTATTTTGCTGAAACTGGGCAGCTTTGGGGCAACCCTTTGTATAACTGGGAAGAACATAAAAAAACCGACTATGCTTGGTGGGCATCTCGGTTTGAAGCGGTTCTTTCTATGGTGGATATTGTCCGTATCGACCATTTCCGTGGATTTGAAACTTACTGGGCAACACCATATGGAGAAAAAACTGCTGAAAACGGCAAGTGGATTAAAGGACCTGCAAAATCATTTTTTAATTCAATCAAAAAACAGCTTGGCTCTCTTCCGATTATTGCTGAAGATTTAGGAGAAATTACAGACAAGGTTCGTGAGCTTAGAGATAGTTTAAGCTTGCCGGGAATGCGTATTCTCCATTTCGCTTATGGAAGTGACAACGAAAATTTGTATTTGCCGCACAGTTACGAAACAAACTTGACTGTTGTTTATACAGGTACTCATGACAATAACACAACAGTTGGCTGGTATGAAGAAGCAACTGAAAAAGAAAAAGATTATTTACGTAGATATTTAAATATTAATGGTAATGATATTGCATGGGATTTAATACGCCAGGCATTTTCAACAAATGCAGTTTATGCAATAGTTCCACTGCAAGATATTATGTCACTTGGCACAAACGATAGAATGAACACGCCCGGAATTGCAAGCGGCTGGTGGAAATTCCGCTACACAAGTGATATGTTAAAGCCGGAGTACAACGAACGTTTAACTTATCTTACTGAACTATTTAACCGGTAATAATGCATTTTCGTGGGCAAGCTGCTTCACAAGTACCACAATCACAACATTTGTTATAATCTATGCGAGGAAGAAACCCATTCATTTCTATGGCGTTTTCCTCGCATTTTTTTATACAAATTTTGCAGCCTATACAACCTATTGCACAATTTGCCCGCACAATTTTTCCATTATCTTTTGAGTTACAGCCGATACGAACCTCTTTGTCATACGGCAGCATTTCAATTAAATTTTTTGGGCAAACACTCACACATTTTTTGCAGCCTGTACATTTTTCTTTGTTTACAACAGCAATACCATCTATTATTTTTATTGCGTCAAACATGCAGCTATCCATGCAGGTTTTTCCGCCAAGACAACCATAGTTACATGCTTTTGCGCCATCAGAAACCAGACGTGCAGCAGCTCGGCAATTATTTATCCCTTCATATTCATATAATATTTTTGTTTTATCATTTGAGCCAATACATTTTACATATGCAACTCTTTTTATTGATGCTTTAGCATCTTGCCCTAAAATACTTGCCAGTTTTTTTATTAGGTCATCACCACCAACCGGACAGCCGTTTAATTCAGATTTTCCGGTTAGTAAATCTTCTGCAAAAGCTGTACAACCGGCTTTCCCACAGCCACCACAGTTTACACCCGGCAAAGCGTCTTTTAATGCGACAAGTTTTGGGTCTTCAACTATTTTTAATTTTTTTCCGGCAAAGCTAAGTAAGACACCAAAAAAAATCCCAAGTCCGCCAAGTACTATTACTGTTCCTATTAAAATTTCCATTTTAAATCAACCCCGTAAAACCTAAAAACGCAATCGACATAAGCCCTGCAACAATCATAGCAATTGGTACGCCTTCAAATATTTTTGCAACCGGACTATATTCCAGACGCTCACGAATCCCGGCAAAAAGAACCATTGCAAGAGTAAAGCCAGCTGCTGCCCCTACCCCATGAATAACTGCAAGAAGAATATTGTGTGAAAACATTTCAACATTTAAAAGCACTGCACCCAGCACCGCACAATTGGTAGTGATTAAAGGAAGAAAAATCCCTAATGACTTGTATAACATTGGCGATGACTTTTTGAGATACATTTCAACAACTTGTACTAAACAGGCAATAATTAAAACAAATGAAATAATGTATAAATACGTCAGTTCAAAAGGCACAAGAATAAAATTGTAAACCAAAAATGTAATTGCAGAAGCAAGAACCATAACAAATGTTACAGCCGCACCCATTCCAATTGAAGTTTCAAGCCGCTTTGAAACACCAATAAATGGGCAAATTCCAAGTGAACGAGAAAGTACAAAATTGTTTACCAAGGCTGCGGACAAAAATACCAGTACAGTCTCCATTATATTGCCGCCTTTCTATTTTTTAAATATCTCATACCAACAATTAAAAATGCCAAAACAAAAAAACCACCAGGCGGTAAAATCATTAAAATATTACGAGGAATACTTTCCGGCAAAACTGTAAAACCAAAAACAGTGCCAAAACCTAAAACTTCACGAACAACTCCAATTAAAGCCAAAGCGGCTGTAAAACCAAGCCCCATTCCAAGCGAATCAAATATAACTGTTATAGAAGGATTTTTTGCCGCAAAAGCTTCCATGCGGGCTAAAATGATGCAGTTTACAACAATAAGAGGAATAAAAATCCCCAATGCTTCATTTAATGCCGGAAAAAACGCTTCCATCAAAAGTTGTACAACTGTTGTAAAAGTAGCCGAAATTACAACAAAACAAGGAATCCTAACTTGCGGAGGAATAAAATTTCTTATTAAACTAACAACCAGACATGAAGCAGTAAGCACAACAAGTGTGGCAAGCCCAAGACCAATCCCGTTTATTATCGAAGTTGTAACAGCCAAAACAGGGCAAAGAGCAATTGCTTGTGAAAAAATTGGATTTTCGTCTAAAATACCTTTTTTAAGCCGAGTTAAAGCTTTAGAAAAATTGGATTTTTTCATGGTGATATTAACTCCTCTTCAAAATACAAAACTGCATCATTTATCCCACGAACAACAGCGTTTACAGAGATTGTGGCACTGGCAATAACCGGGATATCGTAAGCTATAACCCCACTGCGCCCAACAAAGGAATTTGTAAATGATTCGTTTGTTATATTTGAACCAAGCCCCGGGGTTTCGGTATGACGGACAATCTGTACACCTTGTATTGACCCACTTGTGTCTATAGCAACCATCATATTAATTGCACCACTATAGCCGGCAGGTGAAGCAGAAAATACATACCCTACTAAATCTCCATTGTTATCAAAACTTTTTATTCCCCTATTAAGTGACAAACCTTCAATTGAAATTTCAAAATCCAAGGTATCATATGTTTGTGGGAAAAGTAAAAGCACTGCTTCCAACTCTGCCCTTGCACGCTGCTCTGTTATCGGCTCTTCTGTAAAAACAAATGTTAGTCCAATAATAAAAGCAGCAATGACAGTAACAGCTATTAAAGCAATGGTAGGTTTAATAAGCTCACTTTTCATATTTTAGCCCTCTTACTTCTTGTACCAAGAACACGAGGGCGTATAAACCTGTCAATTAGCGGAACAGTTAGATTCATAAGTAAAATTGCATAGGCAACACCTTCCGGAAAGCCCCCAAAAAGTCTTATTACTACTGTAATCACACCGCAGCCAACGCCAAAAATAAGTTTACCCATAGGTGTTACCGGTGAAGTTGGGTAATCTGTAGCCATAAAAAATGCACCAAGAAACAAACCGCCTGTAATTAAATGATATAAAGCAATTCCACCGGTAAACCCGTCAGCATGAAAAATAGCTGTTAAAATACCAACAGCAGCTATAAAACTTACAGGAATATGCCAAGATATTGTTTTTGTAAAAAGTAAAAACAGCCCACCAATTAAAATTGCAATCACACTTGTTTCACCAATTGACCCGGAAATATTACCCCAAAATGCGTTTAAATAATCATTTAAAGCAGGTGTAAATTCACCGGTCTCCATTAAAAACAAAGGCGTTGGTGAAGCAATAGTGTCAATATTTATAAACCCGGAAAAAGGCAAAATAAACTGAGTAGTCATCGGATATGCAAATGCAGCAACAAGTACAGCACGACCTGCAAGGGCTGGATTTAAAAAATTATGCCCAAGTCCACCAAAAATCTGTTTTACTAAAATAATCGCTGCAAAATTTCCAAAAACAGGCATCCATAAAGGAATTGCAGGAGGTAATATAAGTGCAAGCAGCAGCCCTGTAATTACAGCACTTCCATCAAAAACTGTCACCGGCTGCTTGGTAAACTTTTGATAAGCAGCTTCAAAAAATAAAGCAGAGCCAATTGAAATTAAAATCATAAGTAAAGCCCGCAAGCCAAAAAATACAATACCCATAACAGTTGCAGGAGTTAAGGCAATAATTACATACAGCATAGTTTTTTCGATACTGCCGGAGTCCAAAATATGAGGTGTTGGTGTTACTGTATACAATTTCTCATCCACTACAAATTCCCCCTTTATCTTGCAGCCATTATTTCACGGCGTAAAACGGTTATTGACTGTGCCAAGTGCCGTTTTGCCGGACAAATATATGAGCAGCTTGCACACTCTATACAATCCATGCCATTGTAACTTTTAAATTTTTCATCATGGGCAAAAAGTGCAAACTTATTTAATTCCATTGGCATAAGCCCCATTGGGCAAACATCCACACATTTTCCACAGCGTATACAGTTTCTTTCCTTAGGGATTTTTCCTTCTTTTTCTGTAAGTAAAAGCAGTGCCGATGAAGTTTTTATTACAGGAACATCAAAGGTGTAATGTGAAACCCCCATCATTGGTCCACCCATGACAATTTTATAAGGTTTTGACCGCAGCCCTCCAATTGCTTCAATTACATCGGTATAGTTCATTCCGAGGCGAACTTTGTAATTTCCGGGGTTTATTACAGCACCACCGGCAATTGTTATGATTTTACGCATAAGCGGCCGTCCACGAAAAAACGCCCGGTGAAGTGATATTGTAGTGTCAACATTTTGCACAATTGCCCCAACGTCCATTGGAAAACCACCGGACGGCACTTCACGTCCCAAGCAAGTTTCAATAATTTGTTTTTCTGCACCTTGAGGGTACATTGTTTTCATTGGAAAAATTGTTACATTTGAATTTTCATTTAATTTCCGCACTAATTCAATTGCATCTTTTTTATTATCTTCAATTGCAATAATACCCCGTGCTTCCGGAAAGAGGTGCAAAATAATTTCAAGCCCAAGTAAAATCCGACGTGGTTCTTCCAATAGCACACGATGGTCATTTGTCAAATACGGCTCACATTCGGCTGCGTTAATAATAACTGTGTCGATTCTTTTTTCCGGTGGCGGATTTAATTTGATATGAGTTGGAAAACCTGCACCGCCAAGACCTACTATACCCGATTCACGTATATGAGCTAAAATTTCCTCTCGTGAAAGGTTTTTAAAATCCACACGAATATTACATGAATGATAGTCACGATATTCACCGTCATTTTCAATCACAAGTGCATCACAAGAGCGTCCGGTTGTGGTTATAACTATACGTTTCTCTTTTACAACTCCGGAAACAGTCGTGTGTATTGGCGATGACATAAAAGCATCTGAATCAGCAATTTTTTGCCCAACATCTACTTTTTCTCCAATTTCAACAACAGGTGTACAAGGCGCACCAATATGCTGCACCATTGGATAAATCATTTCTGCCCCTTTTTTTGGGAAAAAGTATCTTATTGGTGTTTTTGCTGTTTCTTTATTTTCCGGAGGGTGAACCCCTCTTTTTAATGATGGAATTGCCATTTGATTTTTTCCTCCAGGGAAATAATATAAGATTTTGTCAAATAAATTCTGTGTGATATACTAACACAAAAACATATGAAAGTGGTAAAAATGAATATTGAATTTAGTGTTTTAGGAAAAGAAATTGAAACGCCAAGAGTAATTTTACGCCCATTTGAGGAAACAGATTTAAAAGATTTTAATGAATACGCTTCTGTGCCGGGAGTTGGTGAACTTGCAGGCTGGCCTCACCACAAAAATTTGGAAGAATCAAAAGAAAAACTCAGCATCATTTTAGACAAAAAAGATACTTTTGCTATTTTCCATAAAAAAGACAAAAAAGTTATTGGTTCATTTTCGCTTAGGAGTTCATGGTCAAGCAGGAATAAAGTATATGAACATCTAAAGGCTAAGGAAATCGGATATGTATTGGCAAAGCCATATTGGGGTCAAGGGATAGTTCCTGAAATAGTGGAGTATGTAAAAGACTTTGCCAAAAACGAACTTGGTATTCAAGCACTTGGTGTCGCTTATATGGGTGAAAACAATCAGTCACGACGAGTAATTGAAAAAGCAGGTTTTACTTATATTGAAACCGGGAAATTTTATTTAAAGCATTTGGAAAAAGAGCTTGATGACCATAGGTATATATTTATTTTCAACACTATAAAAATGTCTTGACATGCATCGGATACATGTTAGAATAGTGTCGGGAAATACAGGAAAATGAATAGTTTTCTTCGCATTTCCGTATACAAAATTAATAAATCGTCAAATGATGTGCGAAAGGAGACTCCCTTTGACAGCAGAAAAGAGGTTTAGAAAGCTAAGAGAAGCTGACAAGATGTCACAAACAGAGATGGGAGTAATTATTTTTACAAATGCTTCAATGGTGTCTAAGGCAGAAACAGGTGAAAATAAGTATACCAAGGAGCAGGTTGCCATACTAAAAAAGCATTTTAAATTGGGTGACGCTCCTTTTTTTGAAGATGAGTACAATGCTTATCATCAGCGTTTTGCACTATGGCGTGAGGCTACAAGGGAGGGGCGGACGCATGAAGCCAATGAATGGAAAAAAAAATTGGCACCTATTCTTAAATTAGAGTTTTGCGAGCCGGAGTTATGCACACTTTACAGGTTAAATGAAATTTTGCAGATGCAATGTGAAAATAACAATGAAAGAGCTAGGTCGTATTTGTCATCAATTCAAGATATTTTAGATAGTCTTAATGATGAAAACAAATTCCATTATAATTGTAGAATGGGATACTTACTTACAAATCGAAATGAAACGGAGTTATCTCTTAAATCTTATCAAGCTGCATTTGATTTAAAATATTCAAGTGAATATATTACTGATAATGATAGGGATACGCTTTATGTTGCTATTTCCAATCGCTATACAGACCTTGAGCGTTCAAATCTTGCATTGTTGTTTTTAAACAAGTTAGATATTGCAAGAATTAGTCCGGAAAAACGTGTAACAATATCTCATTTGTCAATTAATCTGTCATTTGCATTTAATTATGCAAGAAGTTTTGTATTTGGTGAGGCTGAAAGGCTATTAAAAATATGCTACATCCAAGCTACAAGCCTTGGTGCTAAGTTATATATTGAGTTAGTTATGTTTAATTTTGGTCTTCTGTACAGGTATCAAAAACATTGGAAAATAGCAAATGAATATTTTGACAAAACTTTAGCGTTAATTGATAATAAGTCTGATTTATATGCATGGGCACTTTATTTAAAAGCTATTTGCTTAATTGAGTTGAATGAAACGGAAAAAGCAAAAGATGTGTATAACACTTTAAAATCATTACAAAACAAAAACGAAACTCAAGAAGTTCTTGTTGGGACATTAAAAAACATAATGATGATGGAAAAATACTCAACAAAATTTGATAGCAGTATAATAGATTATTTAGAAAACGTATCAATTCCTTATTTCATAGATTCAGCCAATAGTCTTGAAGCTGTAAACTGTTATAAACTTATTGAAAAATACTATGATAGTACTCAAAAGCAAACTAAGCGGATAGCGGTAAGCGTTAAAATTAGAGAAATATATGAAAGATTATTTTTTAATGGAGATGAGTGAAATAAAATGAAAAAAAAGTTATCAATGGTTAGTCTAACGTTTATTATGACACTTTTTTTTAGTATATCAATACTTGCTATACCTGTAGGAAGACCTCCAGACATACCAAGACCTCCATTTTAGCAAAACTCAGCTCCAATTAAAATTTGAGCTACTAAGTCAATCAGATTTTCAATAAAACAGTTTTTATTAAGAAAAACCACTACTTTTTAATGAAAGACAGCAAAGAAAATTCTCTTGCTGTCTTTTTTTATTTGGAAAAAGCATAAGAAACGCAACAAAACCTATGCCGGCTTTTCCCGAGTTAAATTTTTAATCCACTTAAAGCGATTAGTTTTTACATCAGCAATAATCCATTTGTAAAACTGATCGCTATAAATACATAAAAACACAACCCAAGGCGGTGCCTGAACTACAAAAGCCATAATAAAAGTGAGCGGCAAAACTTGAAGCCAACTACAAAGGAAATCAACAATAAAAACAAACTTAGTGTCCCCACCAGCACGAATAATCCCCACAAAGCAAGGTGCATGATAAGCAGAAAACACGACCGATATTGAAATAATAGTCATAAACTGCCGTGCCATATCCTGTGTATAAGGCGTAAAGTTATAAATAGAAATAAAAACATCTCGCAAAGCAAAAATCCCAAGACCTGCTAAAACACCCATACAAACAAATATAACCTGCATTGTACGTGTATACTGCCTTACTAAATCAAAATCACCACTGCCTACTGTTTTTCCTATTATTACAGCACAGGCAGCCGCAACACTCCAAACAGTTACTGTCACAAGCTGCATAAGCAAAACTGTTATACTATTTGCAGCCATTGCAGATTCACCCATACGCCCAAGAACCGCAACCTTTAATGCACCAATTGCTGCCCACGAAACATCTCCACCAACAACAGGTATACCGTACTTAAAAAAGTCTTTAACCAACTGCACATTTGTATGAAGCAAATCTTTAAACCTAAGCATAAGACGTTTATCAACAAACCGTACATATACAACCATAATAAACGCTTCAATAATACGTGCCGTAAGAGTTGCAATAGCAGCCCCTCTAACTCCAAATTCAGGAAACCCAAAGTTTCCAAAAATCAAAAGATAATTTAATGAGACAGAAATAATCAAAGTAGAAAACGAAACAACAACCCCAATACGAACAACTTCAACACAACGCATAGCCCCAATAAGAGTATGGGTCAAACAAAAAAATAAATAAGAAAATGCTATAATGCGTATGTATAACACACCTTCAGCAATAACAGCAGCTTCATTAGTAAAAATCCTTAAAACTAAGTGAGGAATAAAAATCATTAAAACACTGGCAAAAGCTCCAACAGCTAATGTCACTCTTATCGCAATAGAAATAATATTTTTTACACTTTCTACATCCTCTTTACCCCAATATTGAGCTGCCAAAATAACAAGAGCAGCAGAAATACCCATGACCAAAAAGGCTATAATATTATTAACCTGATTTGCAACCATAACCCCTGAAACAGCAGTTTCCCCAAGTTGTCCAACCATCACATTATCCGCCAAACCCACGCCCATAGATAACGAGTTTTGCAAAACAATAGGCACTGCAAGCATTAGCAGAGTTTTATAAAAATCCGGCTTACGTACTAGCCAAGTCATAAATAATCACCTTTCCTATGTAAATTAAATAAGGAGAAGAGACTTTGCTGTTTAACCTTTCGTCTCTTCTCCTATCATTAAATTAATATAAACTATGCACCAAGTAATACTTTTTTAGCTAAATCAGCAGCAGAAGCAGCATCAGAGCTGTAATAATCCGCACCTATATCATCACAAAAACTTTGAGAAATTGGCGCACCACCAATAAGCACTTTAACTTTGTCACGAATCCCTTTTTCATTTAAAAGGTCAATAACTTTTTTCATTTCGCCCATTGTTGTTGTAAGTAGTGCAGAGCAGGCAAAAACATTAATCCCTTGCTGCTCATATGCTTCAATAAACTTTTCAGCAGAAACATCAACACCAAGGTCAAGAACTTCAATTCCTTTGCCTTCCATCATGAGTTTAACTAGATTTTTGCCAATGTCATGTAAGTCACCAGCAACTGTTCCAAGTGCTACTTTGCCAATTGCTGTAACTCCTGCCTCTGCAAGGTGAGGTTTTAATAACTCCATACCTTGGTTCATTGCACGAGCAGCAACAAGCATTTCCGGCACATACACTTCATTGTTTTTAAACTTTTCCCCAACTATGTCCATAGCCGAAAGCATTGCTTCATTAAGAATAGTTTCTGCATTTACACCTTCGCTAAGTGCCTGAGCTACAAGCTCTTTAACAATTTTTGCCTTACCTTTTTGTACAGATTCAGAAATTTGCACACAAATACTCATTTTAAGTCTCCTTTGATAAACCGTTTTCATATTGTATTTTATCATGAATTAATCAAATGTAAATGTCAATTGTAAAATTTATTAAAACAAGTTAAACTACTAATGGAAATTCGCTTCGTTGCACAAAGTGCAACCCCGGAACGCAGTGAGGAAATGTAGCTGGGCTAAGCCCAGCGGAATGGCGGGGCTTGGGGCAGAGCCCCATTCAGATAAATAAAGGAGCAAGAAAGATGAGCAAAATCATACCTATAAGAACCCCTTGGAAAAAAGGCGAGATGACAAGTCGTGAAAGATTTAAAAAACAAATGAATTTTGAACCGGTGGACAGAAGCTTTAATATGGAATTTGGTTACTGGGACGAAAACTATACATTATGGGAAATGTTCAAAAAAAATAATATAACAACAGAATGGGATGCAAACACTTTTCTTAACTTCGACCGCATAGAAAACGTATGGGGGAATGTATGGATGGACCCATACTTTGAATACAAAGAAATAGAACGTAAAGGTGACAAAATAATAATGCAAAACGAAGACGGAGTTACCGGTGAAATTAGCACAGGCAACACCTCAAGTATCCCCCACTTTATAGAATCAGCAATAAAAACCCCAGACGACTGGCTAAAAATGAAAAAGGAACGTTTTGATGTAAAAAACCCAAACCGAAAAATGGACGTACAAAAAATAATTGAAGCCCACCCATCAAACCGTGACTACCCACTTGGTATAAACTGCGGCTCTATGATTGGAAGAATCCGTGACCTGCTTACCTTTGAAGGACTTTGCTACGCATATATAGACTACCCGGAAATGATTGAAGACATGGTAGAAACAGCCTGCCAACTAGTAGAAAACTCAATTGACCAAATTTTAGGCAAAGTAGAGTTTGACTTTGCAAGCGGCTGGGAAGATATCTGCTACAATCACGGCCCAATTCTACCCCCATCATTTTTTAATGAAATAGTAGCCCCAAGATACAAACGTATACACAACCGCCTAAAAAACCATGGAATTGACCTATGGTATACAGATTGTGACGGCGATGTTCGCCCACTCTTAGATATGTTTTTAGACTCCGGAATCAACTGTATGTTTCCATATGAAGTCAACTCATGTATTTTCCCGGGTGATTTAATGGACGAATACAAGACCCTGCGCATCATGGGTGGAGTTGACAAAATGCAATTGATTAAAGGTCAAGAAGCAACAAAAGATTACTTAGAAAAACTACTGCCCTATGTAAAACGTGGAGGTATTATTCCATTTTGTGACCACCGCTGTCCACCTGATGTTACAGAAGAAAACTATATTTATTATCTCGATTTAAAAGAAAAATTATTTGGAGGTTTCTAAAATGCAGCTAGTTGTGCTTGCAGCAGGTCTTGGCAGTCGTTTTGGCGGACTAAAACAAATGACACCTGTTGATGATTATGGAAATTTAATGATTGACTACGCACTTTTTGATGCAAAAAAAGCAGGAATAAACAGAGTAGTTTTTATTATTCGTCGTGAGCTGGAAAAGGATTTCCGTGAACTTATCGGTAATCGTGTTGAAAAACACATGGAGGTACGTTTTGCATTTCAAGAAGTTGATATGCTGCCGGAGGATTTTATACTACCAAAAGGCAGAACAAAACCGTGGGGAACGGCACACGCTTTATACTGTGCAAGAAATGAAATAGATTCCGATTTTGTGATAATAAATGCAGACGACTACTATGGTTTTAACGCATACAAAGTTGCGTATGGCTTTTTGCAACAAAAAAATCAAAACCATGCCATGGTTGGTTACACCCTAGGCAAAACTCTAACAGAAAACGGGCATGTAGCCCGTGGTGTATGTAAAGTAGAAGATGGAAAACTTATAGAAATTATTGAACGCACCCACATTGAAAAAACTAAAACCGGAGCTAGGTTTACAGAAGATGGGGAAAATTTCACAAGTATTACACCAGATACACTCGTATCAATGAATTTTTTTGCTTTTAGACATTCAATTTTAAACGAAACAGAAAACTATTTTATAAACTTTTTAAAAACTGAAATGCTAAGTAACCCACTAAAAAACGAATGTTACCTTCCAAAACTTGCAAACACACTACTAGAGCAAAACAAAATAACAATGAACATGCTATCACCAAATGAAACATGGTATGGAGTAACCTATTCAAATGATATGCCAACAGTAAAAATGGCACTTGAAAATAAAACAAAAGAAGGTTTATATCCAAAGGGGCTTTGGAAATAATGGTTGAACAAATTCATAAGTTTAAAACAGATGACGAAATTCTACTATGCACCCCCTATGGCGGAGGACATATAAACCAAACATTTTTAATTGTTGACAAAACTGCTCGCCAATATATTCTACAAAAAATCAATAAAAATGTTTTTAAAAACCCGGAATCACTAATGAAAAATATAAGTGCAGTAACTACCCACTTAAAAAAAACTACCAAATCCCACAGGGAAGTTTTGCAGCTTATACCAACCCACGAAGGCAAATTATGGTTGGTAGATGAAGAAGGCGAGTACTGGAGACTATACCAGTTTATAAGTGATAGTATATGCTTAAACCTTGCAAAAACCCCGGAAGATTTTAGACAAAGTGCTCTGGCTTTTGGTGAGTTTCAAAATAAACTGGCAGACTTTCCAGCCGAAACATTAGTTGAAACAATTCCACGTTTCCATGACACCCCAAACCGTTATAATTTTTTAAAAGAAGCAATAAAAAATGATAGCTTAAACCGTGCTAGTACCGTAAAAAAAGAAATAGAGTTTGCGCTTGAGCGTGAAGAGTACGCAAAAACATTAATTAATCTTCATAAAACCGGAGACTTACCTCTTCGTGTTACACACAATGACGCAAAACTAAACAATGTCCTGTTAGACAGGGACACACGCAAATCACTGTGTGTAATCGACTTGGATACAGTAATGCCGGGGTTTTCTGTAAACGACTTTGGAGATTCAATTCGTTTTGGCGCGTCATCAGCTATTGAAGACGAGCAGGATTTATCAAAAGTAAACTTTCTCCTCCCACTCTATAAAACCTTTACAGAAGGATTTTTACATTCATGCAAAAATAGTCTTACAAAATGTGAACTAGAGCATTTGCGTGACGGTGCAAAAATGATGACCCTAGAATGTGGAGTAAGATTCCTTACAGACTATTTAAATGGAGACATATACTTTAAAACTAGCCGCAAAGGTCAAAACCTTGACCGTACACGCACACAATTTAAACTTGTTTCTGATATGGAAAATATATGGGATAAATTATAACCAAACAAAAAAGCTTGCGATTTCTCGCAAGCTTTTTTTAAATAAATCTTAATTATCTTTGTGAATCAACATAAGGATTTTCAGCTGTTAAACCAAGCAAGTGCCAGTTCAATGAAGTTTCAAGATATCTTGAACGGTCACGAGTATAGTTTGCTACACGATTGTTTACAAGTATAAGACCTACACTCCATGATGCTGTGATAGCCGGAACAGTTCTGTCAAACGCACGGTTAAAACGTAAGAATGCCTCTGTTTGGAAATCTGGATCCCATGATCGGATTGAGTCGATATCATCAATTGCTGCTTGCATTTCTGAATCGTAGAAACGTCCTACGTTAAATCCTTGATGGTATCTCCATAAACCTTGAGGTGATGGGTTTGCACCATATGTCCAGTTCATTTGGAATATATGCATATCGGAGTTTTTGCTTCTTGGGTCATCATGTATACCAGTAACTGTTTGCATGTAGGTTATAATATGGTTAAAGTCTGTCCATGAATCGCCATATAAACGGAAATCAATACCAATATCAGCCATGTTTTGTTGGTGCATTGGGAAAATTGTTTCCATAGCTGTTGTATGCGGTACTGCAAAGTTTACATGGAATGGGTTTCCTTGTAAGTCAAGACGGAAACCGTCAGGACCCCATACATAGCCTGCTTCGTCAAGAATCTCATTAGCACGATCAAGGTCAAACAAAGACAAACCAAATGAATCCGGTAAAAACCACTCATCACGTGAATTAAATGGGCTTAGGATTGATGTTGCTGGACGTCCAAAACCATTGTTAAACTCTTGGTCAATAAATAAACGGTCAATTGCATATCCCATTGCACGACGGAAAATTGGGTCTGTAATTGGGTGACCATCATCACGAGGTTCAATTCTACGTGTTCCATCTTCATCTTGGTGCATTTCACCAAGTGTAAAGTGCATTAGAGGTCCTAAGCCATTACCAATACGTCCAAGCCATGCTACATTGTCCATATCATTATGGTATGGCCAGTCGGTAAGTCTAAAACCAGCAATGTCTGCTTGACCAATTCTCATTGCTTCTGTTGCAAACTCAGGGTCAACCACAACTATCATATATCTGTCAAGATGTGGGCGACCTCTCCAATAGTTTTCGTTTGCCACTAAAACAATTGACTCACCTGGTACTACAGTTTCAAGCAGGAATGGTCCAAAACCAATCATTTCTTCTCTTGCATGTGGATGGGCTTGAATATCACCAATAGCTACACCTTCAAAATGATGACGTGCAATTGGGCTATTCCACATTGAATACATAATCCCCGGTGGTAGGTCTATATAACGGATCACAAGCCTACGTCCATCTTCACTAAGTTCTAAACCAGCGATATAATCAACTTCACCGGCTTTAAACTCTTGTGCTCCAACAACAAGACGTGTACCGTTACCATCATCAAAACGTGTACCTGTATAATCCGGATGAGAAATTATATAGTATGCAAACACCAAATCATCAAGTGTAAGTTCTACACCATCTTGCCAGAAGATTTGAACGCCATCTCTCATTGCAAGTGTTATTGCCATAGCATCAAGATCAACTGATTCAACAATAACCGGAGCATCATGCCCATCAGGACCAATAATAAGCTCCAATGAATCTGTTCTTGCAGTAAGTGGTGGAATTATAACATCACCAATACCTGCGATACTTGATTCTGTTGAGTGTGTAGGAAGAAATAAAGCTATAAATGGTGTTGTCATACCCCATTGCTCAATCATTGTTCCGCCCGGAATAATTGGGCTTGGGTTGTTGTATACAAACGGAAATTGTGCTTCAAGTGCTCTAAGTTCAGCAAAAGCGTCAATCCCGGCAGCAACCTCGTCACCAACATCAAGGTACTCGTCAGCAACATCAGGAACTAGAGGTGGTGGTGTAACTTCAGGTTGGTCTCCGGTAACGTTGTTTGCATTGGTGTCACCGGTGGTGTCATCATCATCGTTGTTATTGTTACAAGCAGTTAAAAATACTGCAAGCCCCAATACAGTGATTAATGTAAGCACCCATAATAGTCTACTTTTCTTTACTGCATTCATATTCTGCAGCCTCCTTTTCTTTTTCTTACATTTTGTTACTCATCTATACCATTCTTTGCCTTGGGTCAGCTGCACGTTGCACTGCTTGCCCTACAAAGTTGATACACATCATTAAGGTGAACATAAGGAATATTGCTGGAAACCAAGTCCACCAACGGTGTTGCAAATTAATTAAAACCGTAGAGTTTGAAACCAGCGAACCAAGTGAAGGTGTACCAATAGGAAGACCAAAACCAATCATCGACAAGGCTGTTTCAACACCAATTGTTGCTGCAATAGTAAGAACAACATCAGGTGCAATTACCGGCATAATATTTGGTATAACTTCTCTAAACATTATAACAAGATTTCTCGTACCAAGTGTTTTTGATGCTGCAACATAGTCATAGTTGCTTTGCTGAAGAGCCATTGACCTTATTAATCTGGCTCTACCCATCCAACTAAATATTACCAAAAGTATAATCATATTAGTTATTGTTCTTGGCAAGAGTTCAACCATCGCTATTGTAAACATCAAGCCAGGAACTAAAATCCAGGTATCTGTCAGCCGCATTATTATCATATCAACCCAACCACCATAAAAACCTGAAAATATTCCAACTATAAAACCAATAATTATTGAAAAACCCGCTACACCTAAGCCAATAATCAAGGAGTTACGAGCTGCGACAATAAGCAGCCTTAGTACATCACGACCACCACCGTCAGTACCCAAAATATGCCCTTCCGATCCACCCTCTGTCCAAGAAGGTGCAGCATACCTATTTCTTACATTAACTCTTGCTGCTGCCTCTGTTGTAATAATTGGAGCAGCAATAATTACAGTTGCAAGAATCAAAAAAATTATAATAGAACCAATAAGTGCTAATTTGTCCGCCCTTATTTCACGCAATGTCAGCTTAAACAAAGACGGGACTTTAACTACCTCATATACTTCCAACTGGTCGTTTTTCATAATAAGTCACTCTCTCCTTTGTTTACATTATTTAATACGCACACGTGGGTCAACAATTGTTACAACTATATCACCAATAAGGATTGCAACAACCGAAATTACTGCATAAAACATTACAAGCCCAATAGCAAGATTTGTGTCACGTCCTGTTACTGATGCCAAAAACAACTCACCCATACCTGGATATGCAAATATTCTTTCAATTAATATTGTACCCCCCATTAAACCTGCAAAAATAAATCCTACACCCGGAGCAAATGGCATTAAAGAGTTTCTTAAAATATGTTTTCTAAAGATAATTTTCTCTGGCACACCTTTTGCATTTGCAGTCATTGCATAATCACTTGCTTTACCTTCAATGATTTGTGCCTTTAACAAATAAATTGTTCCAATTCCAGCACCAACCGCAATCGACAGTACAGGCAATACTAAGTGATTTAACCTAGATAATAACTCAGGTACAAATCCGGTTCCAACAACAAGAGGGTTTATCGAACCCCTAAACGGAAGCCACTGGAGTGTAATACCAAAAAGCCATACAAACAAAATACCAAGAACTATGTTTGGAAGTGCAAGCCCAACAAATCCATAAACAGTTATTGCTTTATCCTGCCATTTCCTAGAATATCGCCCTGCAATTATACCAAGCGGTATTGATATACCCATTGCCATAATCATTGAAAGAAGTGAAAGACGGAATGTATTCCCCATTCGCTCACTAATCATGGACGTTACCGGACGCATATGCCTCATAGACATTCCAAAGTCACCACGGATTACTGACCCAAGCCAACGTATATATTGCTGATAAAATGGGTCATCAAGACCAAGCACATCACGCTGTCCTTGAATTTGATCAGCCGTAAGTTCTGTGTCCTCAAGCATGTTTACTGACACAAAATCACCAGGCATAAGCCACGCAAGTGTAAATGCAACAAGAGAAATAAGGAGTAATTGGGGAATCATGATTAGTAGCCTTCTTATTATTGTAGCAAGCATTTCAATTTTCCTCCCCTATTCCGTAGCCACAAAGTGGGTATCAGTTATTTTTTTCAAATCGTAAACTCTACCACGTTCACCATAGTATTTACTATATTCACGTTCATATTCAGCACTAAGCTCTGCACGTTTTTCGGCATTTATATCCCTTAAACGTGGGTTTGTATCCGGTATTGCAGTCACCAAACGGCGTGTATAAATATGTCTTGGATCTTTATAAATATCTTCACGGCTTCCATATTCAACAAATCTTGAATTGTGCATGATAGCAAGTGTTTCACACATGTGTTTAACAACACCCAAATCATGACTTATAAATAGGAAGGCAAGTTTCATTTGCTCTTGTACTTCCTTCATGAAGTTAAGTACCTGAGCTTGGACAGAAAGGTCAAGTGCCGAAACAGGCTCGTCTGCTACAATAAGCTTTGGCCTTAGAGCAATAGCTCTTGCCACACCAAGCCTTTGCCTTTGCCCCCCAGAAAACTCAAACGGATACTTTAAAGCAGCTTGTGGAGGCATACCAACAATTGAAAGCATTTCATCAACTCTTTTGCGCATTTCAGCAGTTGATAATTTTTCAAAATTCTTTAAAGGCTCAGATAAAATATCAAGTACTCGTTTACGTGGATTCATAGAAGAATATGCATCCTGGAAAATCATTTGGACATGTCTACGATAATCAGAACGGTTTTTACCAATATACCGAGTTATATCTTCACCATCAAAGAAAATTGAACCACTTGTAATTGGAGCCAGCCCCATAATTGCCTTACCGGTTGTTGTTTTTCCTGATCCGGACTCACCAATAAGCCCTACAGTTTCACCCGGATTTATTTCAAAGGTAACATCATCAACTGCTTTTACATACCCTTTAACTCTACCAAGTACTCCACGTCTTATTGGAAAGTGAACTTTTAGATTTTTTACTTCCAGCATTGACATTTAGCTCACCTTGCCTTTCTCCGCATCTCTTCCGGCAAACGAGAATGTTTTATGACATGAACAAAGCACAAGATGCCCTGGGCTTGTTTCATAGTATTTTGGCTCTTCTTCATGTGAAGCCGGGTCAACCCACGGTGTACGGTGACAAAAACGACAGCCGGTACGTGGCATCAAATGAAGTGGTGGTACCATACCCTGGATTACATGAAGTCTGTCAACCTGGTTATCCATATTTGGAATCGACTCAAGAAGTGAACGGGTATATGGGTGCTGAGGATTTTCAAACAAATCCCAAACGCTAGCAATTTCAACAATTTGACCTGCATACATTACCGCAACTCTATCAGCCATTTCAGCTACAACACCAAGGTCATGAGTAATAAGTATAATTGAAGATTTATGTTTCTTTTTAAGATTACGTAATAAATCAAGTATTTGTGCTTGTATTGTAACGTCAAGAGCTGTTGTTGGTTCGTCACATATTACAAGGTCTGGTTCGCAAACAAGAGCCATTGCAATCATGATACGCTGACGCATACCACCAGAAAGTTCATGCGGATATTGCATATAGGTAAGTTCCGGATTAACAATCCCAACTTCGTCAAGCATTTCAAGGACTTTTACTTTACGTTTTGCAGCATCCATTTTTGTATGATAATAAAGAACTTCATCAATTTGATAACCAATGCGGAAAAGCGGATTTAGTGCAGAAAGAGCATCTTGAAAAACCATACTCATTTGTGAACCACGGTACTTATTCATCTCATTTACTGTGAGCGGAAGAAGGTCAGTACCTTTAAAAATAATTTGCCCCTCAAGACGTGTATACAACAGGTTGTGTAAACGCATAATAGACATTGCCATTGCGCTTTTGCCTGACCCTGATTCACCTACAACGGCAAAGACTTCATTTTTGTTAATAGTTAAATTAACATTATCTACTGCCGCATAATAGTTGCCGGCAACCCTAAAAGATGTTTTTAAATCTTTTAATTCCAATAGTGTATCTGGCATGGGTACCCCACCCTCCTTTGATATGTATTGCTAAAAAAGCTTGTTTAGTAAAATTTGATTTATAACTGTTTTTTCCGCAAGTTATTAGATTTGCCGGTCATCATATCATAAGAATATGTCATTTGTCTAATACAAAGTTTTAACACTTACGAAAAATCTATAGCAAATTTGCTTAATTACTACTTCAAATCTATAATTATTTTATATCAAATTACACAAATGGACAAAATATGACTGTCCAACAAGCAAAAAAATGGTTATTTTCTTTGTAACATGAATGTAATCTATATAAAAATTTATAAAATTGGGGCTAAAGTTTCAATTTTTCTTTAGCCCCATAAACTTTTACTTCATAAATTCGTATGATACTTCTTCCGCTGGCACAAAAGTTTCCTTTATTGTGCGTGGGCTAGTCCAGCGAAGTAAGTTTAAAACACTACCTGCTTTGTCGTTTGTCCCTGATGCACGACTGCCGCCAAATGGCTGCTGTCCGACTACTGCGCCTGTTGGTTTATCGTTAATGTAAAAGTTGCCTGCTGCATCTGCAAGTTTCTTCTCCATGTAAACAAGTACTTCACGATCTTGTGAAAATATTGCCCCGGTTAAAGCATATGGTGAAACTGTATTACAGCTTTCAAGAGCTTCTACAAAATCTTTATTTTTGTATACATATATAGTAAGAACAGGTCCAAAAATTTCCTCTTTCATAGTTTTAAAATCTGGAGTTTTTGCAAGAATTATTGTTGGAGTAATAAAATACCCTTTGTCTTTTGAGTATTCACCACAAAGAATTTCTGCATCGTCAGAGTTTTTTGCATACTCAATGTACTCTATGATAGAGTCATAAGCTTTTTCATCAATTACTGCTCCAACAAAGTTTGTAAAATCTCTTACATCACCTGTTTTTAATTTTGCAGTTTCAGCTAAAACTTTTTCCTTTACTTCACCCCAAAGGCTTTCCGGGATATAAGCACGTGAAGCAGCACTACATTTTTGACCCTGGTATTCAAAAGCACCACGAACCATAGCTGTCACAAGCGGTTTAACTGCTGTTTTTTCGTGAGCAAAAATAAAATCTTTACCGCCTGTTTCTCCAACAAGACGTGGATACGACTCGTATTTACTAATATTTTCACCAACAAGTTTCCAGCAACTGTTAAACACACCTGTTGAACCTGTGAAGTGAAATCCAGACATTTTCTTGTTTGTTAAAACAAATTTACTCATGTCAGAGCCATTGCATGGTACAAAGTTTATTACTCCACTCGGCAGCCCTGCTTCTTCAAATAATTTATATAAGTAGTAGTTTGAAAGAATTGCCGTTCCCGCTGGTTTCCAAACAACTGTATTGCCCATGATTGCAGGAGCAGAGGGGAGGTTTCCGCCAATTGCTGTAAAATTAAATGGACTGATTGCCGCTACAAAGCCACTTAGCGGCCGATATTCCATACGGTTCCACATACCTGACGCACTTTTTGGCTGATTTTTAAATATTTCTTCTGCAAAACTTACGTTAAAACGTAAAAAGTCAATCATTTCGCAAGCCGAGTCAATTTCTGCCTGATAAACTGTTTTGCTTTGCCCAAGCATTGTTGCGGCATTTAACTTTTGCCGCCAAGGACCTGCCAAAAGTTCAGCCGCTTTTAGAAAAATTGCAGCCCTATGTTCAAACGGCATGTTATACCATTTTTCTTTTGCTTTCATTGATTCATCAATTGCAAGTTTTAATTCTTCTTCGCCAGCAATACTATACTCGGCCAAAACATGACTGTGATCACATGGGTTTTTTACATATCCTTTTTTGTTTGTGTGGATTTTTTGTCCACCAATAATTATTGGAATAATGGAATGTGTGCTTGATTGAAGCTTTAGCTCTGCTTCAATCGCTTCTCGTTCCGGTGAACCTTTTTTGTAATTTAATACAGGTTCATTTATTGGGGCTGGTATGGAAAATATTCCATTGCTCATAAAATAATCACTCCTTCATCTTAGATAATACAATAATACTTTGACATTATCAAAGGGTTATTCTATATTTATTTCACATAAAAGATAATGTTTCACAAGGAGGTTGTTTTTTTGAGAATACAGGAGCACCCAATTTTGGACTTTACAAGAGGAATTGCCGTCACTTTTACTTTTGATGGTGACAAAGTTTCTGCGTTTAATAATGAGACAATTGCTGTAGCACTTCACGCTGCCGGTGTGCGTTCTCTTAGTCATAGTTTAGCGAAAAACCGTCCACGTGGGCTTTATTGTGCCATTGGAAACTGCTCATCATGCAATATGGTTGTAAATGGTGAGCCAAATGTGAAAACATGTATTACACTGGTTCAAGATGGCATGATAGTAGAATCTCAAAATGGTAAGGGGAATCTGCAATGATTTATACAGATTTACTTATTGTAGGTGCAGGTCCGGCAGGTCTTTCGGCAGCAATTGAGGCAGGTCTTGCAAGAGCCGATGTTTTGGTTTTAGAAAGAAGCCATGAACTTGGGGGGCAGCTTGTAAAACAAACCCATATGTTTTTTGGGTCGGAAAAACAATACGCAACATACAGAGGTTATGATATTGCAGATATTTTGCTTAAAGATTTAAAAACCATGCCAAACGTTAATATAAAAACAAATGCTACAGTTTTGGCAGCATATGACGACGGCATTTGGACAGCAGAAATTGACGGTGAATATGTAAAAATTAAACCTCGTTCAGTAATTATTGCAACAGGAGCAAGCGAAAAATCCTTGACTTTTCCGGGCAATGATTTACCGGGGGTATATGGTGCAGGTGCTGTACAAACTTTAATGAACCAATACGGTATAAAGCCTGCCGACCGTGTAATTATGGTTGGTGCCGGAAACATTGGGCTTATCGTAAGTTATCAACTAATGCAAGCCGGTGTTGAAGTTGTAGCAATAGTTGAAGGCTCCCCAAAAATTGGCGGTTATTTAGTTCATGCATCAAAAATTAGGCGTATGGGGATTCCTATTCTAACGTCTCATTCAATAAAAAATGCTAAGGGTGTGAATGGGGTTGAAGCTGTAACACTTTGGCAGCTTGATAAAAACTGGAATGGAGTACCGGGGACAGAAACGACACACAGAGTTGACTCTCTTTGCATCGCAGTCGGGCTTTCCCCTTTGTCAGAACTTATGTGGCAAGCAGGGTGTGAAATGATTTTTGTGCCTGTCCTTGGAGGACATGTTCCAAAACGTGATGAAAATATGCGAACTTCAATTGAAAATATTTTTGTTGCAGGTGATGCCAGTGGTGTTGAAGAGGCTTCGGCTGCAATGGTTGAAGGTCAGCTTGCCGGGCTTTCTGCGGCAGAATACTTAGGATTTAATATTGACAATTTAAAAGATAAGAAACAAGAGGCATTGATTCAACTTACATCTTTGCGGCAAGGCTCAGCCGGGGCTCATATTCGTGCCGGAATTGAAAAAACTATAGTGACCTTTTAAGGAGGGTTTGTATGCTAGAAAAAACCGGAATGCCGTCAATTGCTCAAATTGACTCTGTTTTCCCGTCAGATGAAAGACTAATGGAAGGTCCAATTGCTGTAATAGAATGTTACCAGTCTATACCATGCAACCCATGCTCTATGGTTTGCCCACGACAGGCAATTTTTTTATTTGAAGATATTAATGACACTCCAAAAATTGACAATGAAAAATGTAACGGCTGCGGACTTTGTATTATGAAATGCCCGGGGCTTGCAATTATGGCAGTTGATATGACTTGGAGTGAAACACACGCATTAATTAAGCTGCCATATGAGTTTTATCCGCTTCCGGTTAAAGGTCAAACGGTTATGGCACTTGATAGAGAAGGAAAACCGGTGACCGAAGCCGAAGTGATTAATATTGTAACTCCATCCAACAAAACTAATATGGTTTCAATTGCTATTGATAAGGAATATGTAAAAACAGTACGAAATATTCGTGTCCCTGAAAATGATAATGATGCAGAGTCAAGTATTTTATGCCGCTGTTCCGACATTAGTGAAAGTGATATAAAACAATATATTGAAGCAGGTTTAACTTCTGTTGACGAAATAAAACGTGTCACAAGACTTGGAATGGGATCATGCCAGGGGCGTACTTGTATTCCTCTTGTTTTACGTGAAATTTCCAAAGCTTTAAATAAACCGCTAAGCGACTTAAACCCCGGAACAGTGCGCCCAATGACAAAAAGCATGAAACTTGGTGCAGTTGCTAGTTATGAAGGAGATAAGCAATGAAAAACACAGCAGATATTGTTATAATCGGTGGCGGAATTTCAGGAGTTTCGATTGGGTATTTCCTCCTTAAAAATGGTGCAAAAAATGTTGTGATTTTAGAAAAAGATTATCTAACCGCTGGAGCAACCGGTCGCTGTGGTGCTGGTATAAGGCAGCAATGGGGTTCACCTCTTAATTGCCAGCTTTCAAAATTTTCTTGTGAGTTTTTTGAAAATGCTGGTGATGAACTTGAAGGTAATATTGAATTTCATCAAGGCGGATACCTCCTTTTAATTACTACTGAAAAAGAACTTGAAATTTCAAAAAATAATATTGCATTACAAAATAGTTTAGGTATTCGCTCAAAGTTATTAACTAGAGAAGAAACTAAAAAAATTGCACCCCTTTTAAATGCAGATAAACTTATTGCCGCAGCATATCACCACAAAGATGGTCATTTGAATCCATTTTTGACCACTCATGCATTTGCAAATGCTTTTAAAAAACTTGGAGGAAAAATTTACACAAACACAACCGTTAAAGGTATTCCAACAAACAATGGCTCCGTTTCTGGAGTAAATACAAATAACGGCTATATTTCAACCAAGATTGTTGTAAACGCTGGTGGTGGTTACACACAAGAAATTGCGAAAATGGTCGGGACAGAACTCCCGTTTTTTTCTGAAAGACATAATATTTTGGTGACAGAACCTGTTGAGCCAATTTTAAATACTATGCTTATGAGTTTTTCATTAAATTTTTATTGCCAGCAAACTCCACATGGTTCATTTATTATGGGGCGTACATGTGATAATCAGCCGCTTGATTTGCGTGTGTCTTCCGACAGCTCATTTTTAGAAAATATGTCTAAAACAATAACCGCTGTAATGCCAAGGCTTAATAATTTGCGGATTTTGCGTCAATGGGCTGGACTTTATAATATGTCACCTGATAGACATCCTGTTTATGATGAAGCTCCAGAGGTAAAAGGATTTTATTCTGCTGGTGGATTTTCTGGACATGGGTTTATGCTTGCACCTGCTACCGGGCAATGTATGACAGAGCTTATACTTGGTTTACCCCCTACCCTTTCTTGGCAGAAATTAAATATTTCACGCTTTAACAACCCAACAGAACTTTTAATCGAACCTTCTGTTGTATAGACTTCTTAATTTGGGCTTTTAGTTAAGCCCATTTTTATTAAAAAACGTATTTAAAAAATATGACAAAGCCTTGACAAAATGTCTAAGATGGCATAAGATTTTTGAAATTTAGTAAAATGCGGATATTTTTTATGTTTGCATGGCTATAAAGAGGAGGATACATATGAGGAAAAATATTTTCATTAAGTCTATGTTAAGGCAGCCTGTAAGGACGGGATTACTTGTTATTCTCATTGGTCTTGCTTCTTTTGCGTTTTTTTTGCGTACCGTTGAGTTTGTAACTGTTCAATCAGAAATTACAGAGCTTGGAAGGTTTTACAGGACAATTGGAGCAATTAGAGCAGAAACATATTATGCGGATGTTTCTGCTGCCGCTGAAATAATTGAAAACAGCCCTCTTGTTGGTTTTGTAGACAGGCGGAAGGCAGTCGAGGCAGTCTTGCTTGATTTTAACACTCCAGATACTGCTGGCATGATTAATGGAACTGCCAGAGATATGCAAGCACGTATTGCAGAGTCTCTTTTTATAGGTTATATAAATGACATAGAATTTCATGACTTTAGAAATGTTTTTGTTGATGCTAGTGGCGTTGCCTTTGCCACATACTCTTCTGTTGTAGATATGAATCTTCATATAGTTGACCATTTAGCTGGTCTTGAAGATTTTGTTACCACAGGTCAGCAATTAAGGATTTGGCATCAATTATATACTGTAACTATTCCACTTGATTCTGATGATGAATTTGTACGCCCTACCAGTGCTAGTGCAACTTTTATTGATGATTTAGAAATATCAGGAGTATATCTTTTTAGAGGTGCATTTTATGTAAGGGGTACACCTTTTGGTGTTGGACTTCAACTTCCAACCCTTGGGGGCGATGACTTCATGATGTTGCACCCGCTTATTGATGAAATTTATTTTTTGCCAGCAATAAAAGCACAAGGCAGTGATTTTTATTCATCAATGATTTTTGATATACCAGAAATGGAAGAACTATTGCAAGACGCAACACCAAGAAACAATTTTACTATACGAAATGTAATAGCTCAAGGTCATTTAAACAATTATTTTACTTTTATAAACGAAGATTATTTTTTAAACCAACCAGAGCTTAGTTCCTTAGTTAGTGAAATTGAGTTTCTAAACTATGAACATAGGACTATACAGCTTATTACAGCACGTGATATGAACTTGCTGCCGGAGTTTCAACGAGGAGCACCTTTTCGTTTAGGATGGGGGCTTGGGGAAAGCGGAAGACTTTTTAGAGTTGTTTCAGGCAGAGAGCTAACACACAGCGACTATATAAATGAACACCATGTTGCAGTCGTAAGTACTGCGTTTAGAAGTATTACCGGTCTTAATATTGGTGATACATTTAGAGTTAGCGTTCCTTTGGAGCAGCAAATTAGCGGAGTTTTGCCTGAGTTAAATGATATTAGAGTTAGAACAATCCCAAACAGTTACGACCCGGAAAATTATATTGAACTTACAATTGTTGGAATATACCTTGACTTGGCTAGACCTTGGTGGCTTGGAACTTTTGGAAGCTCTGTTGTTTATGTACCGTTTTCTGTTTTGCCGGAGGGGATTGTTTTAAATCCGCCAAATGAAGATGCTATCTTAAACTGGAGTGATTCAAATCATTTACCAAGTTCATGGTTTAACTTTGAGCTTGCAAGCAGTTTAAACGAGCAACTATTCATTGATGAATATGCAGAAAGACTCGCTGACCTTGGTTTTGGACTTGTAATTTTTGAAAGTAATTCCCAGGATTTTTGGGCTTCTGTAAACCCAATGCTTTTGGTTGTTAGATTTAATGCTTATGTTTTTTGGGCAGTATTAGTTTTAGTGCTCACTCTTGTCGTATTTTTATTTTTACAACAAAGACGTAAAGAAATTGCTATTCAGCGTGCTCTTGGTTTCACTAAAGCCCGCCTTACACTACGAATTATTTTTTGTGCAATAATTTTTACAATCCCCCCTGCATTGGTTGGCGGGTATATTGGTTGGGAATATGCACTTGGTCTTGTTAATGAAACACTGACACCTCTTAGTGATATACTTGACGGTGTATATGGTGTAACACTTAATATGATGACAATAAGTGATTTAAACGTCCCTGAATCGCTTCATCATTTTTTTGCGACAGATACATTTACACCTGCAATTGAACTGTCGTTTACTTGGTATATTTTATTTATTGCAATAACTTTATCGTTAATGCTTCTTCTTGTTTTTATAGGGAATATGCTTATTTATCGGCTTCCGGTTCTTGAACAGCTTCAAGGAACAACCGCTAAAAAGATTGCCGAATCAAGTGAGACACCGGCATCTCAAAGTTTTGTTGATGCTGTTAAACTCTCAATTCCAAAAATTAAATTTGCTTTCTCACCGGTTACAAAGTTAATAAATAGGCTCAAATTTATTTTTACCCACATACTAAGAGCCCCCGGTAAATCTATACTTGGAGTACTTATTGCATTGTTTTTCATTTTGGTTTTTGGCTGGTTATCTGAGTCGATTTTAAGCTCGGAAAACACTATTGACAATCTTTTTGATACAACAATAGTTGAAGGACGAGTTGAACAGCAGCAAATAGCAATTGGCATGGGTACACTCAATTTTATGCCATCAAACAATATTTCAAGAGGTACAATTGATTCAATTCGTGAAAGTGGATATTTGCTAAATGATTCTGTTGAAGCCTCTCACAATCGCTCTTTTATTATACCAAAAGATGATGACGGTATATTTCCTGAAAACTGGGCAGAAGCCATCGGATATGATTTAACTGTATCTGTTGACCTCAACTGGTGGGTTTTTGATAATATGTTTGCTTTAAATGACTTGCCTGCGTTTATTGACGAGCATACTATTGACACTCCAAGCGCATTTGAAGGGATTCAAATTGAGTTTATAGATGGATTTAATATTTATACAGATTTTGTTCATACACCAGGTGAAGTTATCCCAATAATTATTTCAGAGTCTATTGCTGCAAACCGAGGTGTGGAAATTGGCGACGTTGTATTTATTGGATACACCCCAACAAATTTAGTTTGGCTTGACCATGTCACGGCAAAAGTTGTTGGAATCCACAATGAACTAATAATGCGTGCTGGTCTTCAACAATCATTTATTATGCCAAGTGATGCTTTTGAAAATATACTTGGACGGTTTATAAGATATACTGCATTTAGCTTTACAATCGACCCAATACACAATAGAGAAATTTCAGAGGTTCGTGAATTTTTTTCTCGAGCTTTAGGTCAATCTCTTATTCTTTTAGATAATATTTTATATTCGGTTATTGGTATTGCGACACAAACACTTTTGCTTCTTGAGCTTATTTATCCAATTGCACTTTGGGCTTCAATCATTATTGCAGGAGGGTTAAACATGCTTCTTATGCTTCAAAACGCAAAAAAAGCTGCAATAATGCGTGTTCTTGGGACAGGGAAAGTAAGAATAATGCTTTTTCTTGTTTTTGAACAATTTTTAATTACCATTTTTGGTGTAATACCTGGGATATTAATACTTTTGTTTATAGGAGTTACTTTTAGCTACATGCTTATACTGGCAATAATTTTTTACATTGCTGTAACTCTTGGAGGAGCAATAATTGGAGTAATTTTAATTGCAAACCGTCCGCCACTTGAAATGCTGCAAGTTAGAGAATAGGAGCAAAAAATATGCTAAAACTAGATAATGTTAAATACCGTTACAAAAGTGGAAATGTTGATGTATTAAAAGGGGTGACTGCAAATTTTAAAGCAGGGCAGCTTCATTCAATTGTTGGTCCTTCGGGAGTTGGTAAAACAACACTTCTTTCAATTATGGCAGGTCTTGATCGCCCTACATCAGGCAATGTTGAAATTGCCGGTGATGACCTTAGCAAAATAAATCTTGACCTTTATCGTCGTGAAAAAATCTCTATGGTTTTTCAGGCTTTTCACTTATTCCCTTTGCTTACGGCACTTGAAAACACTAGTTATTTACTTGAATCAAAAGGTGTAAAAAGAAAAGAAGCAGAAGCCCATGCAAAAGAACTTCTTAAATTGGTTGGTATTGATGAAACAAAACAAAAACGCTACCCAGCAAACCTTTCCGGTGGTGAACAACAGCGTATTGCAATTGCTCGTGCTCTTTCAACAGGGGCAAGGGTAATACTTGCTGACGAACCTACAGGAAACTTAGATAAGGCAAACGGGGATGCGATTGTCGCACTTTTAAAAAATCTTGCCCACAATGAAAAATACTGCGTCATTGTAGTTACGCACAACCAAGAAGTTGCAGATGAATCTGATGAAGTTTTTCGTATGTCTGATGGTACTTTTGTTTAAAATATCACAAAAGGGGTTATTGTTATGCCAATTGTAGTACTTGGGCTGATTGCACTTATGTTAGTTTTTATTCAAAACTATATGTACAAACGTTTATGGGATAAAAAACTTATTTTTAATGCAAATTTTTCTTCAAATGAAGCTTTTGAAGGCGACACACTTCAATTAGAGGAGGAGTTAATAAATAAAAAGTTCCTCCCTTTGCCTTGGGTGCGTACAATTTTAACTGTACCAAGTGACCTCAAACTTTTAGACAGTGATGGAGAGCTAATCCCCCCAAAAGGTGCTGGAAAAAGTATTTTTTCTGTGCTAAGTTACACTGCTATAAAAAAACGTCAAGCTTTTGTTTGTCAAAAGCGTGGCGTTTATGTGTTGCGTAAAGCAAACATTTCTATATCAAATTTGCTACATAATGATGAGTTTAATAAGGATTTCAAAGTAAAAGGTGAGCTTCATGTTTTTCCAAAACTTATACATGATGCAATTGATATTGATATTGTTTATAAATATTTAGACTCTGCTGTGCTTTCAAATGCACTTATAAATCCAGACCCATTTGAGTTTAAAGGTATACGGGACTATTTGCCAACGGATAGTTTAAAAGCTGTAAACTTTAAAGCATCTGCTGTTTCACAAAAACTTATGGTTAATATTCATGCACCGGCAACTGCAAAACGTATGGTTATTGTTTTAAATGTAGAGAAGTGTGAAGAAGAGCAACCATTTGAACTTTATGAGCAGGCAATTCGACTTACTGCAACAATCGCTAGACGTTACATTGATGAAGATGTTCAAATTGGATTTTTTACAAATGGTCGTGATTCCGGTACTGCGGAAACAATGAAGCTTGAGGGTGGGTTGAGTGTATCTCATTTATATAAAATCTATGAATGTTTAGCCAGGTTAAGTTTAAGTTATAAATCAAGTCCAATTAATGAGTATATGGATATGCTGACTGATACAGAGCAGGTTTATTTATTTATCTCTCCAAATTTCAGCAAAAAAACTTTGGAGTCTTTTGAGGAATTGAATGAACGTGGTGTTGATGCACACATGATTGTCCCATACTTTAAAGGAACAAATGTACCAAAAAAAGATAAAGTAATGGATTGGGAGGCAAATTGATGATTTTACAAAGAAAAACATTTAAGTTTTTTTTGTCAAATTTAGTTGTGTTCCTTCTATTTAATAGTATCTTTTTTGACGCATATTATTTAACACGAGGGCAGCCAAATTATTTTTTATTTTTTATGTTTGTCCCATTCATTGCTCTATTTTTTGTACGTGATAGAGTTGCAAGTTTTGTGAGTGTAATCATTTTACATTTGGTCATTGTTTTGCTCACTATACTTATCCCGTTTTTACTTGGCACAGATATAATTATTTATATTTTAATTTTTACATTATTAATTTTTGCATACTCTATTATAACTTGGCGCAAGGGTGAGTTTGATATGGGTATAGCTTTTATTGCTGTATTAACTTTTATTTATATTTTGTCTTACATGGCATCTGGAAGCACTCAACTTATTTTTGCTTTTGTTGTCACTCTTGTTGCTTTTATGATTTACAGACATATGGAGAATATTGATTTCCGTATTTCCTTGATTCGTCAAACTGATAAGTTCGACCACCCGGCAACAAAAATATTAAGCGAAAATAATATCCTTGTTATTATTTTTGCTGTTTTTATTATTATTTTTACAACACTTTTTGCATTTGCACCTATTAGCAGTATTATTGATTTTTTAAGTAACACATTTTTTGGATTTATAATAAACCCAATTAGCTCTTTATTAATTTTTATTTTAACTCCATTTTTTAGGTTTTTTGGTTGGTTTATTGGTTTGTTTAGTCCAACTTTACATGAAATAGAAGATGTTGAGCCAGGTGAAGGCGATATAATGGCTTATGAAATGCTTAGTGAAAATCCATTGGCTGATGGCAGGACACATTATATTGTTGCAGGAATACTTGTTTTTGTTATCCTTATAATTGCTGCAAAAATGTTTAGTGCTATAAAAAATAAATATATTTTTAAGGATAAAACCGTTGACATGGAAACAATAAGCCTTGGAGGCTCGATATTAAATGATTTGCTTGATTTATTGCCAAAAAGAAATCAAGGACCAAAGCACCATACCCGGAAAATGTTTTACAATAAAGTAAAAAAACATACTCGCAATGGTGTTAATGTAGTTTTATACGACACAACTGATATTATCGCAGCAAAAATAAAACCAAAAGAAGATATTAATGCTTTAACCAATGATTATGAAAAAGTAAGGTACGGAAAATGATGTGACAAGAAGGTATTACGCAAACTTTTTTGTTGCACACCTTAAAACTTGTGTTAAAATAAAGTCTAAGGAAATGTCATATTACGTGAATTTTGAAAGGGGTCAAATGAATGCTTAACAAAAAAAGCATCAAAGACATTAATGTAAAAGGAAAAAGAGTTTTAGTTCGTTGTGATTTTAACGTGCCACTTCAAGATGGTAAAATTACAGACGAAAACCGCATTGTTGCAGCACTTCCTATAATCAAAAAGTTAATCGCTGACGGTGGCAAAGTTATTCTTTGTTCACACCTTGGTAAACCTAAAGCACCTGATGCAAAGTTTAGTCTTGCACCGGTTGCAGAACGCTTGAGCAAACATCTTGGTCAAGAAGTTAAATTTTTTGATTGCGACTGTGTTGTTTGTGATGATTGTGTAACAAAAGCAAACGAGTTAAAAGAAGGCGAAGTTGCACTTTTGCAAAATACACGTTTCCGTAGTGAAGAAGGCAAAAATGAAGATAAGTTTTCAAAAGAACTTGCAAGCATTGCTGATATATATGTAAATGACGCATTTGGTTCTGCACATCGTGCGCACTGCTCTACTGTTGGTGTAACAAAGTTTGTACCTGAAACTGCTGTAGGGTTTTTAATGGAAAAAGAACTTAAATATCTTGGAAATGCTGTTGAAAATCCGGTTCGCCCATTTGTAGCAATTCTTGGCGGAGCTAAGGTTTCTGACAAAATTCCTGTAATAAACAATCTGCTTAGTAAAGTAGACAAGCTAATAATCGGTGGCGGAATGGCTTACACATTTTTTGCTGCCCAAGGATACGGTGTTGGAACTTCGCTTCTTGAAGCAGACAAGATTGAATTTGCGAAAGAAATGATTAAAAAAGCAAAAGAAAAAGGAGTAGAACTTCTTCTTCCAATTGATACAGTTGTTTCTAAAGAGTTTGCACGTGAAGCAGAGTATAAAACAGTTTCTTCAGACAGTATCCCTGATGATTGGATGGGTCTTGATATTGGCGAAAAAACCCGTGAGCTATTTACCAACGCTTTAAAAGATGCAAAAACAGTCATTTGGAACGGACCAATGGGTGTATTTGAATTCCCTAATTTTGCAAAAGGCACACTAGCTCTTGCAGTTGCTCTTTCTGAGCTAAACGCAACAACAATCATTGGCGGTGGTGATAGTGCAGCAGCTGTAAACCAACTTGGATATGGAGATAAAATGTCTCACATTTCAACCGGCGGCGGTGCATCATTAGAATTCCTTGAAGGCAAGGAACTTCCGGGTGTTGTTGCTGTACAAGATAAATAGGAGGGTACACTCATGCGTAAAAAAATTGTAGCTGGTAACTGGAAAATGCATTTTACCCCAACAAAAGCAGTGGAGTTTGCTGGTGAAATTAAAGGTAAAATTGATACAGAAAAAGTTGAAGTTGTAATTTGTGTGCCATATGTAAATATTCAATCAGTTTTAAAGGAATTTGAAGGCACAAACATTAAAGTTGGCGCACAAAACATGCATTATATGGACGAAGGTGCATATACAGGAGAAATTTCTGGTGCAATGCTTGGTGACATGGGCGTACCATATGTAATTATTGGTCATAGCGAAAGACGTGAACGTTTTGGTGAAACAGATACAACAATTAACCTCAAAGTGTTAAAAGCTCTTGAGCATGGTCTTACTCCAATAATTTGCGTTGGAGAGAGTCAAAAACAACGTAAATCAAATCGTACACAAGGAGTTCTTCGTAAACAATTGGCATTTGCGCTTGACGAACTTACACCAACCAATGTAGCAAAAGTTGTTATTGCATATGAGCCTATTTGGGCAATTGGCACCGGAGAAGTTGCTACAACAGAGCAAGCTGAAAATGCTTGTGCTTTGATTCGTGACCAGATTTTTACTCGTTTTGGTCATACTGCTGCTGACAAAGTACGAATTTTATACGGTGGGAGTGTAACCGCTGATACTGCTGCTGAATTATTTTCTATGCCAAATATTGATGGTGGACTTGTTGGCGGTGCTTCTGTAGTACCTTCCTTTGAGAAAGTGGTGCATTTTGAGTAACATGGAAAAAGAAACTGTAGTTTTAATGATTCTTGATGGTTTTGGGCTTAGTGATGAAACAGAATTTAATGCAATTCACTTGGCTGAAACCCCTCACCTTGATTGGCTTATGGAAAAATTTCCATGTGTTAAAGGTGGAGCTTCCGGGATGGATGTTGGGCTTCCCGATGGTCAAATGGGCAATTCTGAGGTTGGGCATACAAATATTGGTGCCGGCAGAGTTGTTTATCAGGAACTTACAAGAATTTCAAAATCAATTGCTGATGGGGATTTTTTTGAAAATGAAGTCCTTATTGGTGCTGTAGAAAATGCTATAAACTCAAAATCTGCTCTTCATTTATTCGGGCTTCTTTCTGATGGTGGTGTGCATAGCCACAATACACATTTATATGCTTGTCTTGAACTTGCAAAACGCCATGGCTTAAATGAAGTTTATATTCATGCATTTTTGGATGGACGAGATACTCCTCCGGCTTCTGGTTCTAGGTTTATAAAAGAACTGGAAACAAAAATGGCTGAAATTGGTGTTGGTGAAATTGCTACAATTTCAGGGCGTTACTATGCAATGGATAGAGATAACCGTTGGGAAAGAGTACAGCTTGCTTACGATGCATTAACACTTGGTAAAGGTGCAGCTGCTCTTTCACCTTCTGAATGTATGGAAAAAACATATGCCGCTGGAGTTAATGATGAGTTTGTTATTCCAACAATTATATTAAAAGACGGTAAACCAACAGCCACTGTAAATGAAAAAGATTCTGTGATTTTTTACAATTTCCGTCCAGACCGTGCAAGAGAACTTACTCGTGCATTTTGTGATAAAGAATTTGATGGTTTTGAACGTGCAAGTGGGTTATTGCCTCTTTATTACGCATGTTTTAATGAGTATGATATAACCAACCATGGGAAACATATTACATTCCAAGCAAAATCAAAAGATAATGTTTTGGGTGAGTATTTAGCTGACAAAGGTTTAACCCAATTAAGACTTGCCGAAACTGAAAAATATGCTCATGTTACCTTCTTTTTTAATGGAGGAAACGAAGCACCTTATGAAGGAGAGGACAGGGTTCTTGTCCCCTCACCCAAGGTAGCAACTTATGACCTTGAGCCAGAAATGAGTGCGCCAGAAGTTACTGATCGTTTAATTGAAGCTATTGAATCAAATAAATACGATTTAATTGTTGTAAACTTTGCAAACTGTGATATGGTTGGACATACTGGGATAATGGAAGCCACAATTAAAGCAGTTGAAACTATTGATGCCTGTGTCGCAAGAACTATGGACGTTATGTTAAAAACCGGAACCAAGATGTTCTTGTGTGCTGACCACGGTAATGCGGATAAAATGATGGAAAAAGAAAGTGGAATAGCTTTTACTGCACACACAACAAACCCGGTTCCATTTGTACTGTTTAACTGCCCTGGAAAAAAACTTGCTGCAGGCGGGAAGCTTGCAGATATTGCCCCAACATTGCTTGAAGTGATGGGAATTCCAAAACCACCTGAAATGACAGGGGAAAGTTTGCTTTTGGATTTATAAGGCAACAAAGAAGCAAAAAATAAGGAGGATAAAAATGCTTAAAACATTTATTGAAATTGTAGAGATTCATGCACGTGAGATTATGGACTCACGTGGAAACCCAACTGTTGAGGTTGAAGTAGTTGTAGAAGATGAAGACGGCAAACTTGCATCTGCCATAGCTGCTGTACCATCCGGTGCATCAACCGGTGCATTCGAGGCTGTTGAGCTTCGTGACGGTGGTGACCGTTACCTTGGACTTGGTGTTGAAAAAGCAGTTGATAATGTAAACGACATCATTGCTGATGAAATTTGCGGCATGAATGCCCTTGACCAAGTTTTAATTGACAATAAGATGCTTGAACTTGACGGCACACCAAACAAAGCTAGACTTGGCGCAAATGCTATCCTTGGTGTATCCATGGCTGTTGCTAAAGCTGCTGCTGCTGCACTTCGTATGCCACTATACCAATACCTTGGCGGATACAATGCAAAACAACTTCCAGTTCCAATGATGAATATTTTAAACGGTGGAAAACATGCTGACAACACAGTTGATTTCCAAGAGTTTATGATTATGCCGGTTGGGGCATGTTGTTTTAAAGAAGCACTTCGTTGGAGTGCAGAAGTTTATCATGCACTTAAAAAGATTTTAAAATCACGTGGGCTTGCTACAGCAATTGGTGATGAAGGTGGATTTGCTCCTGACCTCGCAACACCAGATGAAGTTATTGATGTAATCCTTGAAGCTATAAAAAATGCAGGCTATGAAGCCGGTACGGATTTCCGTATTGCTCTTGACGTTGCCGCAACAGAATTATACGGTGATGCAAAGAAAAACGGCAAAGAAGGTATGTACTACTTTAGTGGTGAAAGTAAAATGACAGGCAAGGAAGTATACCGTACATCAGCTGAAATGGTTGACATGTATGAAGCACTTTCTAAAAAATACCCAATCATTTCAATTGAGGACGGACTTGACGAAGAAGACTGGGACGGATGGAAACTCCTTACAGAGCGTCTTGGAAGCCGTGTACAAATTGTTGGTGACGACCTTTTTGTAACAAACACCGAAAGGCTTCAACGTGGTGTAGATACAAGCACAGGAAACTCAATTCTTGTAAAAGTTAATCAAATTGGAACGCTAACAGAAACATTTGATGCCATGAAACTTGCACACCGCAATAACATGACAACAATTATTTCTCACCGCAGTGGTGAAACAGAAGATGCAACAATTGCGGATATTGCAGTTGCTGTAAATGCAGGACAAATTAAAACCGGTGCACCGGCAAGAAGTGACAGAGTAGCAAAATACAATCAGCTTCTTAGAATCGAAGAAGAACTTGATGAAGTAGCAGAGTATCCAGGACTTGGTGCTTGGTTTAACTTAAAAGATAAATAAAAACTTTTTAAAAATAGCCTTCTTTAAATAAGAAGGCTATTTTTTTATGTGCCTTGAATTTACTTAAAATTAGTTATATACTTCTTTTAATTCTTGTCTAAGGAGATGATTTCATTTTTGATTTTAAAAAACTTGATATAAAAAAGCTTCTTATTATAGCCGGTTCAATTGTTGGTGTTACTTTATTTTTTACGGTAACAATTACAATGGTGCTTCTTGCACGGGATAATAGCCAGCAAAATACCGATTTTAGTCATTTTATTAATTCATATGTAGATGATTACAACGAGGATATTTATGCCGATTTAGTTGATTTTGATGAATTAAACCGCCCCGAGGAAGAAGATGAAGGTGGACTTTTACGCCCTCCTGCAAGGACAAATTTTCTTTTTATCGGTCTTGACAATCAACTCTTAACTGATGCATTAATGGTAGGAACCTTTTATCGTGATACAGGTGCAATTCATTTAATGTCTGTTCCTCGTGACGCTCGTGTTGTTTTTTCTGTTGATAGGCTTAGCGAAATTAGAGCAGAAGGAATACGAATGCCGCAGGAAGTTAAAATAAATGCAATACGAGCTTTTGGTGGACGTGAGCGAGGAGTTGAGCTTTTAAAAGCACAACTTACTGAAATGCTTGGAGTAGAATTTCATTACTATGTTGAGGTTCAGCTTGATGCCTTTAGAAGAATAGTTGATGCTATTGGCGGAGTTGAAATGTATATTCCAAGGCGTTTCTTTTACTCCGACCCCGACCAAAATCTTTTAATTGATATTCCGGCAGGACTACAAATGCTTGATGGCGCAATGGCGGAGGGCGTTGTCAGGTTTCGTTCATTCCCAACCGGTGACCTTGCAAGAAATGAAATACAAATGGAATTTATGTCACAACTTATCCGTCAAGCGTTGACAAGAGAAGCTATAATGAATGAACCAGTTACTCTTATTAATATAATATTAAATGACGTAAGTAGTAATATAGGTCTTGAAGCAATAAGATACGTACCCTTTATAAGGTATATTAGTGCTGAAAATGTAAGTACCTTTACAATGCCGGGTCATGGAGCATATATAAATGGTGTATCTTGGTTTTTGCCTAATGCAAGTGAACTTCCAACTGTGATAAATCAAGTTTTTTATGCTGATGTGTTGCCCTGATAAATATGATATAATTAATATGTGCTTAACCGCTTAGAGTGGGTGGATGACAAATAGATGAAAAAAGTTAGACTTATAGTTTTTGCAAAAGATGTGGCACTTGTTAATACAATAAAAACAGGGCTTGTACGCAAGCCGTATATTGAGTCGATTGTTACAGTTACTCGTCCAAGTGAAGCTGAAAATAAGTTAAACCGCCAAACAATAAATGTGCTTTTATGGGATATTGATTTTGCCATGCCAGAACTTAGAGCAATGGATTTTTTGCAAGAAAAATATAATTTATATAATGTTTATACTTCAATTGCAGCTTCACGATATGCATCCGTTCCACAAAATGGTAAAAACGAATTTCTTCAAAAACCAGCAGTTTTTACTGACATGACAACAAAAAGATATTTTTTAACTATGGAGAAACACATGGATAGTTTCGCAAACCGCCAACGTCAACCTAATATGCGTGACATGATTAAAATGGTTGATTTAAACAGCAAACAAAAAATTGTTGCAATAGGCTCATCAACAGGAGGTACAAACGCTTTAGAGTCCCTTTTAAAAGTTTTGCCTACTGATATTCCTCCAATGGTAGTTGTGCAGCATATGCCGAGTGGTTTTACAAAACTTTTTGCTGATAGGCTTAATGCAATTTATAAGCAAGAGATAAAAGAAGCTCAATCCGGTGACTTTTTAATGCGTGGACGTATGCTTATTGCACCGGCTGACAAGCATATGCGTATAATCCGCCAGCAAAGTAAGCTTGCAGTTGAATGTTTTGTTGGTAATAGAATCCACGGAGTTATGCCTGCTGCTGATATTTTATTTGATTCTGTTGCGGACGTTGTAAAAAATGAAGCTGTTGGTGTAATACTTACCGGAATGGGAAACGACGGGGCAAGAGGGCTGCTTAAAATGAAAACAGCCGGGTGTCAGGTGATTGGGCAGGATGAAGCATCTTGTGTTGTTTACGGTATGCCAAAAGCCGCAAAACAAATTGGAGCAGTAACATATGAGCTTCCGCTTGACAGGATTCCAGAAAAAATAATTATGCTTTCAAGATAATGAGTGACAAAATTTTAATGAATATATCCATGATACTAAAAAAAGAAGACTTTGTTAAAATAAAAAACCAGCCCACGGGCAAGATTCAACTTGCCCAAAAAGAGGACTGGTTTTTTTTAAAGGAATGGATTGAGCTTTTTTACGAAGAGGCTTTAGGGCAAAATTTTTTGATAAAAAATAATTCGCATAAAAAAGAGTTTAATGAAAAACCCCAAATTTATTTATGGTGGGATAAAAAACCGGTTGCAATGGGAATGATTACTACTGATTTAGGTGCTACGGCAAAGATTAACTTAATTTATACGATAAAAAGTGAACGTGGTAAGGGGTATGGCAAAGCTATTGTATATGAACTTTGTAAAATTATTTTAGAGGATAATAAAACCCCTACCCTTTCTGTTTCGAGTGGAAATATAGCTGCTAAAAATCTTTATTATTCTATTGGTTTTAACAATTGACATATTAACAATGTCCTAGTAATATAAGAGCGCAAATTTTAAAACTTCATATAAAAAACATGGTGCCCTTGGTTTAATCATTAAACGCAAGGGATAATAGGGAATTAGGTTAGAATCCTAAACAGTCCTGCTGCCGTATTAATTAGCTTTATTTCACGTTTGTTACATATTAATTTGTTTGCAAACAGCCATTGAGATAGATAATCTTGAGAAGGCGAAATAAAAGTGCTGGAGGTAATGAGTAAAACCTCCTGAAAATTTAAGTCGGAATACCTGCCTTGTTTTTAAACGGCTTTTGCTGTTTCTATAGCGACCTCACAGAGTATGGGGCGGTGTAGTTGTTGTAAACAAACATGTCTTTTTTGTATTGTTTTTTTTACGATGATTGTCCCGTTATAAACGTGTGTTTCGTTTATTAGCGGGTTTTTTAATTTGCAAATAACTTACGAGGAGACATAAAAAATGTCAAAAAAACTTTTACTTGCTTTGCTTGCCGCACTTTTACTTATTTTTGTTGCTGCCTGCAATTCAGACGAAGCTGAAGACGAAATCCCTTCTACAGCAGTCCGTCAAACTATCGACCGTGATGGCAATGAAGTTACACTACCGGAAAGAATAAACCGTATTATTTCAATTGGACCATCAAACACAGAAATCCTTGCCGAGCTTGGATTTTTAGACAGAATAATTTATACAGATTCAAATTCTTTTGACGTACCCGGTTTAAACCCGGACATTGCAGTTCTTAACATGATGGCACTTGATGTTGAGTTTCTTGTGGCTGCTGAACCGGATATTGTTTTGATTACCGTAATGTCTCGTGGCGGTGGTGACGACCCACTTCGTGCTATGGTAGACATGGGCTTTAGTGTTTTGTATGTTCCAACTAGTGTAAGCATAGCTGAAATAAAAGATGATATCCGTTTTGTTGCAGATGTCATGGGTGTGCATGATGCCGGTGAAGAAATTGTTTCAAGCATGGAAACAGAAATAAATAATGTACGTGCTATTGCAGAAACAATTTCCGGGTCACGTACTGTTTATTTTGAAATTTCGCCTGCGCCTTGGATGTTTAGCTTTGGCAGCGGAACATTTTTAAATGAAATTATTGAACTTGTTGGCGGCACAAATATTTTTCATGACCAAGAGGTATGGCTTGGTGTTGGAGATGAAATTTTGCTTGAATTAAATCCGGAAGTTATTTTAACATCAACAGACTTTTTGCCTGACCCAGTAGCTGATATTATGGAAAGACCCGGTTTTGATTCAATTGCTGCGGTACAAAGTGGTAATGTTTTTTCAATTGACGCTAATGCTTCAAGCCGCCCTTCTCACAATATTATCCAAGCAATCAGGGAAATTGCAAACGCTATTTTCCCCGAATATTTTTCGTGAAAATAAAGATAGCAGCAGCACTAATACTTAGTGTTGCTGCTATTATTTTAGGAATTGCTATTGGTAGTACTAATATTTCACCAATTACCGTGCTTATATCATTTGGTCATAATTTGTTTAACTTAAATTTGCCGGAAGATGTTTCAGCAACTCAGGTTTCTATTATTTGGAGTTTGCGTTTGCCTCGTACTTTACTTGCCTTTTGTGCCGGAGCTGCGCTTTCGGTTAGTGGTGCGGTAATGCAGTCTGTTTTAAGAAATCCTCTTGCTTCATCTTATACATTAGGGGTTTCTTCCGGTGCGTCACTTGGTGCGGCATTAGTGTTTTTTGTTGGGGTATCGTTCCCTATTATTCCAATGTTCACATTACCTATTCTTGGTTTTTCATTTGGGCTTGCTACTATTTTAGTTGTTATTGCAATCACAAGAAAACTTGATGCAAGACTTGAAAACCATACAATAATATTAACAGGTATGGTATTTGCCCTTTTTATTAACTCAATTACAACACTTATGTTTGCTTTTTTTCGTGAGGGTACACAACGCATGGTGCTTTGGACAATGGGTAGTTTTTCACAACAAAATTGGCAGACCGTTTATATACTTGTGCCTATTACAATTGCTTTTGTCATATTCATCAACCGTTACAAATGGGAGCTTGATGTAATGACTTTTGGCGAGGAGCAAGCCCAGACAGTTGGCGTAAACATTAAACGAGTAAAATTTATTTTACTTATTTCTGCTGCGGCATTAACCGGGAGTACTATTGCTTTTGTTGGCATTGTTGGTTTTGTTGACCTTGTTGCACCTCATGTTGTACGAAAAATTTTTGGTGCAGCTCACAGGTTTGTTATTCCAATGTCTGCCCTTGTAGGGGGAATATTTATGGTTGTTGCCGACATTGCTTCACGGACTTTAACTCCACCGGTCGAACTTCCTGTTGGGGCTGTTACTGCAATAATTGGTGCGCCATTTTTTGCTTATATTTATTTTGGAAAACGCAAACGGGGGTAATTAAAGCATGTTAGAAGTTAAAAATTTATATGCCGGATATGATGGAGAAGACGTTTTAAAAAATTTATCATTTAATATAACCGGAAACATTTCAATTGTTGGACCAAACGGCTGTGGAAAATCAACACTGCTTAAAGTTATTGCAAATATTTTAAAATTTAAAGGTGAAATAAATATTTTTGGCAAGCCGTTTAGTTCTATGAAACAAAAAGAAATTTCATTAAACATAGCGATGTTAAGCCAGCAGCCAAGTATATATTTTGACTACAGCGTCTTGGATACGGTGATGATGGGAAGATATTTGCATATCAAAGGAAGATTTTCCAGCAGCCCTTCTTTGGAAGATAAAGAAGTTGTTTTAAAATCTTTAAAGGCTGTAAATTTACTTGATGAAAAAAATAAAAGTATACTAGCCCTTTCCGGTGGACAGCTGCAACGGGTTTTTTTAGCACGTGCCCTTGCCCAAGAGCCTCGTATCATATTACTTGACGAGCCAACAAATCATCTTGATTTAAAAAACCAAGTTGAGTTAATTGAATACATAAAAGAATGGGCAAAAGAAGGAGAACGAGCAATTGTTGGAGTTTTGCACGATATAAATTTAGCCATGCGGCTAAGTGACCAACTTATTGTAATGAACAATGGGGAAATAGTAGAAAACGGAAATATTTATGAAATAATAAAAAGTGGACTTTTAAACAAAGTTTATGGAATGGACGTTAAAAATTTTATGATAACATCTCTTGAAAAATGGAGTAAATAGTTATAAACTTTTGTTATATTTATATTAGATAAGGACGTGAAGTTTAAGTGATTAAAGTAGCAATTGTAGGTTTTGGAAATATTGGTAAGGCAGTAATGGAGTCGATTACTTCTTCAAAAGATATGGAACTTGTGGGTGTAATAATGAGGACGGCTTCATTAAATAAACCTCAAGTAAATGTTCCTGTTGTAGATGACGTGAAGAAACTAAGTGTAAAACCGGATGTTGTTATCCTTTGTACACCATCCAGGTCTATTGCTGAAGTTGCAAAAACATATCTTTTGCAGGGGATAAACACGGTAGATAGTTATGACATCCACAGTACAATTTGGGAACTGTGCGAAAACCTTGGGGAAGTCGCAAAAAAAAGCGGCAGTGTTGCACTGGTTTCTGTAGGTTTTGACCCCGGTGGAGACTCTGTAATCCGTACTCTTTTTGAAGCATTTGCACCAAAAGGGCAAACATTCACTAACTTTGGTCCTGGCATGAGTATGGGTCACACTGTTGCAGTAAAGGCAATTGAAGGTGTAAAAAATGCTCTTTCTGTTACAATCCCTCTTGGGACTGGAATACATAGGCGGCTTGTTTATGTAACTCCTCTTGAAGGATATGATTTTAAAGAAATTGCGGCAAAAATAAAAAATGACCCATATTTTATAAATGATGAAACACATGTATATGAAGAAAATAATATTGACTCGCTGGTTGATGTAGGTCATGGAGTAAACCTTGTACGCAAAGGTGCGTCCGGGGTAAACCATAATCAAATGTTTGAGTTTAACATGAGGATAAACAACCCGGCACTTACAGCACAGGTTATGGTTGCTTGTGCAAGAGCAAGTTTAAAACAAAACCCAGGTGCTTACACTATGATTGAAATTCCGGTTATTGATTTGCTTGATGGAAATAAGGAAGAAATCATAAGAAGGATTGTTTAAAAAGTTTGCTTCGCAAACTTTTCACAACCAGTCGTGAAAACCGAAACCAAAGGTTTCGGCAGGAAAATACGGAGCAGTTTCCTGGCACATAAAAAAAGATGGATTTAAGCCATCTTTTTTAGATTTAAAATATAAATTAGGAATCCTATGAGGGCAAGTACAACAAAAACAGATGTATAAACAATTGCATGAATAGTACTTCCAACCCAATAAGTAGTAAACATAAAACCTGCTCCACCGGTTGCAATAAGGGGTAACAAAAACCTTTTAACCGGGTGCAGGTCTTTTACTTTAACCATAAAACATAAAAATATAGGTACAAGCAACGCAAAAAAGCTAAAATTATAAAAATCCGGCAAGCTAAAATTAAAGTTACCAAACCAGCCATTTACATTTGCAAAAATCACAAAAAGCCATAAAAAACTTACACCAACAGCCAAAACCATTGAGTTATTTGGTACATTTGTTGTCTCGTCAAGCTCTGCCATTCTTTTTGGCATTGGACCAAGCCCCCTGCGCCCAAGTGAATACATTGCACGGCTCATTCCAAGGCAGCAAGCATTTAAAATTCCTAAACCCGAAATAATCATAAACCCAACAAGGATTCCACCAGCATCGCCAAAGATGCTTCTAAAAGCTGTATGAGTCCCTTGGTTAAAGTTTGCACCACCGCCACGCATTATTTGCTCAAAGCTTTCAGAACCGGCACTTGCAACTCCTATAAAATATAATACATATACAATTATAATTAAACCAAACCCAAGCATAAGCGCAATTGGGAAGTTTTTTTTGCTGTTTTTTACTTCACTATTAAACGCAAGAGCTGCCTGCCAACCATTAAAAGCAAAAGCAGTAGCAGAAATTGCAGCAAAAAGCGAAGCATTTCCTAAGTTGTTTGAAGCTAATGTAACTGTATCTGCTTCACCACCGTTATTTAAAAATAATCCGGCAATCACTCCAACCGTACCCATTAGTACAAGCGGAATCATCCTTGCTACTGTTGTAAAAACATTTAACTTAACAGGAAGCTTTGGTGCAAGAAAGTTCATAACAAAAGTCATACCCATGAAAAATGCAGTAATAAAAAACCTAAAAGGTAAGTAAACATCATCACCGCTGCTCATTCCGGCAACTGTTGCAGTAAAACCTGATGTAATCCATGCAATAATTGCATAGCCTGCCGGCTGGTACATTACAGCAAAAAACCAGCCTGCCAAATATCCATATTTTTTACCAACAATCTCTTCCGAGTAATCAACAAAACCATGGATTTTTTCATATCGTCCGGCAAAAATGCTAAACATATAGACACATGGGGCAATCATCAAGCCTCCAATTACCCATGCCAAAGCACCAAGAGGGACGCTGCCTCCAACTTCATAAAGCACCCGCCCGGGCAAGAAAAATATGCCTGTACCAACCAAAAATCCAACAACAAAACAAATTGAAACAAATAAACCATGCTGACGTTTTAAAATATTTTTTTCCATTAAATTTTGTACCTTTCTTTTATGTTGTGTATAATATCCTTTGTTTACGTCTTTAAACGGAGGAATATAATGAAAACTAAAATAGAATTGCTTTCCCCAGCCGGAGATTTGGAGCGTTTAAAAGTAGCTTTTACTTATGGTGCTGATGCCGTTTACATGGCTGGCAAGACCTTGGGAATGAGAGCCAAAGCCCGAAACTTTGAACAAGAAGAGCTTGAGGAGGGAATAAAGTTTGCCCACTCACTAGGGAAAAAAGTATACATCACAGCCAACATTATAGCACGCAATGATGATTTTGTGGGAATGGAAGAGTATTTTAAAGAACTTTCTCGAATAAAAGCAGATGGGCTAATCATTTCTGACCTTGGTATTCTTGATTTAGCAAAAAGAACTGTACCCGAAATGGAAATTCATATTTCAACACAAGCAAACAGTACAAACTTTGCTTCTGTAAATTTTTATAAAAACCTTGGAGCATCACGTGTTGTTTTAGCAAGGGAATTTTCAATTGACGAAATTAATGAAATAAGCATAAAAAGCCCCGGAATTGAACTTGAAACATTTGTGCATGGGGCAATGTGCATGTCATACTCCGGACGGTGCGTGATATCAAACTATATGAATGGGAGAGACGCAAACCGTGGCAATTGCAGCCAGCCTTGCAGGTGGAAGTACTCACTTTTGGAAGAAAAATCAGGAGATATTTTTCCTGTTTACGAAGATGAAACCGGTACTTATATTTTTAGCTCAAAAGATTTGTGTATGATTGAGCATATCAAACCACTGGTTGAAGCCGGTGTTTCAAGTTTTAAAATTGAAGGACGTATGAAAACAGCATACTATGTTGCAATTGTAACAAAAACCTATCGTCAAGCCATTGATGACTATTTAAAAGACCCGGAACTATATAAATCAAATATCCCAAACTATGTAAAAGAGCTAGGGAAAATTAGCCACCGTGAGTATACAACCGGATTCTATTTTGGACAAATAAAAGGAAGTGACCATAACTATGACGGTGACTCCCAAGCAAAAATGCAAGACTTTTTGGCTTTTATTTTAGGTTACGATGATACAACAGGCTTAGCTTGTATTGAGCAGCGGAATAAATTTGTTGTTGGGGACAAAATTGAAATTGTACGGGCAAATGGGGAAAATTTTACACAGGAAGTTACTCATTTGTATGATGAAAACGGAAAGAGCGTAAACTCCGCTCCTCATCCTTTACAAAAGTTAAAAATTAAGCTGCTCTGTCCCGTACAAAAGTACGATATGATTAGAAAATTAACTTAAATCAATTATAGCAAAATTGATTTGGATTTTCAATTGATGGTGTAATTAGTACAGCAGATGTCCCACTTGAAATTATTTCATTATAATAATCAATAAATTTTTCTTCTTTGCTTGGTGATACGAAGATATAAAAATTATCAAAATCATTATACGCATCAAAAAATGTGTCAATCATACATGGCTTTAAATAAATATTTAAACGAGCCAAACATTCAAATATTTTAATTAGATGCCCCTCGCTTGACCCATTGTATAAATAAATTGGCTCAAGTGTCCGCTCATCACGTCCATTTGAAATAAGCCCTATGCTTGCACCCAAACCTGCAAAATAATTCGCAATTGTTGCACATATTTGAATTGCATATTCGGTTGTTTCTGCCGTGTTATTTTCATTTATACTGTTGATATTTAAAATCAGCTTTATTTTCAAGTTACTGGTTGGGTGATGAACATTAACCATTAATTTTTGACTTATGGCAGATGCTTTAAAGTTAATGCTTTTAAAAGTATCTGTTGGTACATATTCACGAAGTGCATAAAATTCAAATGGGTCAGGGTTTAATAATTTTTGTGATAAAACGATTGACTCTAAGTTTTGTAAAGAGATTTTTATATCATCAAGTTCGTCTAATAACTTGGGGAATACTGTAAGCCCGTCAATCAATGGAACATCATAAAAATATTTTTTTGTAAACAACCAGTTATAGGAAACTAAACAAGAATAACGCAACTTATATAAACCACGCTTTTTACATTCTATTTTTCGTCTTTTGGTTATAGTTTTATATGAACCGATATAAAATAAACTTTGCAAAAATGTGTTGTCATTATTTTCTATCCCTAATGGCAGAACAGTCCTTATATACGTATATGGTATAGCAAAATGTTTCATATTTTGTAACTGCTCTATTAAATAAATTTCGTCTCCTTCAAATGCTTCTTTTGCCGAAAAATTGATTGTATATGATAGTTTTGTTTTCCAAATAAACTTGAATACAAAATTTTGTAAAATGATAATAGCAAAAACAAGGAAACCAGCATAAAAAAGATGCATATTTATTCACCTCTTCCATATCTTACTTCATCATAAGTTTTCACTAACTCATTAATATCTTCTTCAACATATATTTTATTTGCAATAGTATCTGTTGAGTTATAACGTTTTATGTTTATACCTTTTTTTATATTTTTATTTACTTTTTTGTAAAATAACCGTCTCACACCTTGGATATGTATTTTCCATTTTAGCTTATTAATAATTTTTGTTTTTTTGTAATTTTTGCTTACTTCATTAGTGTTATTTTCTTGATCCAATATGTTTTTTGACACTTTTCTTTTTGTATATTCAAATATCATGCCATAAAACAAATAGATAATATATGAGGATAATCCAGCGATAATACCGACAATAATTATTGACAATGCAACTTGAGCTATACGCAGTGATATTATATCTTCTTGCAGAAAATATACACCTCCATAACCAGACTCACCCGGTGTAAATTCATCATAAGTTATTTCCTCAAACATATAAAAACTATCCCCTGAGAATATCAAGTTGAGTAGATAAACTATCCTATCTAATACTGGGGATAAATAACTCACAAATAAAGCACCAAAACTATTTGACGATATCAAATCAGATGAATATAACAAAGGCAAATATAGGTCTATCATTAAAATGATAGCAAAGAAAACACATACTCCACTAAGCAAAATATTATTTTTTTTTATGATACCTCGTAACGTTCCGTGGTCTACACAAGAAATTAACATTGAAGCATACGAGTCGACATTAAAAATGCTTAGATTAACAATTGATAATACAACAATACAAATAAATGATACCACAAGAATATTTTCAAATATTGCTGTAGAAACAAAATTCATATCATTTATACTAGTTGAATCGGAAAAAAATGCAGACGATATTCCACCTACCGATATATCATTATTTATTACAAAAAAATAAATACACGATATAATCAAAAGAAATATAAATATTTTGGTCGTACTAACCTGCATTTCGCCATGACTTTTAAAAATTGTTGAAATGTGCATAACAATAGTTAATAATAAAATTGAAAGAACCCAAGCAAAATGTCCTCCAAAAACGAATATAAACAGCACTCCAACTACTATAAGAAAAATGTGACTTATAATAAATTTGCGTTTGTAATTTTCATCATCAATTTTAATTCTAAAATAGTACATGAAAATAAAAATAACAAAGAGAAAATAATATGTATATTCAACTTGCCCAAACCACATAAAATTAATAAACACAGTGATGTTTATTAATAAAATACCTATTATTAGATTAACAGATAACTCAGAAATAAATTTTCTCATAAAATATCCTTTTAAAAAATGGAAACTTGTTGTCATAAAATCAACAACAAGTTTCCGAACTGCTATTGCATGAAACACTATACTAAAAATCAATCCTAAAAAAATATTAGGCTGCAAGTATGACAAAGTCCTTCTAATATTCCAAAACATGATGGACATCCAAATGGAACAATTCCAATAGATCCGTCTGTATTTAAACCTTGTTCAAAAACATTTATATGTTCATGTTCATTAATATTAATGCAAAAATCTACATTCATCAGTAACACCTCCGTTCAATTGATTTTACATGCTATTCGGCCGAAGTGCGAACAAACCAAAATGACTCGTTCACATTCGATAGAATATCATACAAAAAAAAACAACTGTCACATTGAACGAAATATCAACTTAAATCGCATAGCCTTTAATGGATTTTGCACAATTTTTATAAAACTAATTACGTTCCATTCCTCCTGTACGTTAAAATATCGTAGTTAAAAAACAAATCCTATTAAATCCAATAAGGCACAGTCGGCGTGTCAGAAACAGTAAGCACAACAGGCAAATTGCCGTTTAATGCACGAATATCATCAATAAAAGCCTTTTCATCCGCATTGTCCGGCATGGTTATACTGTAAGCAACTTCAAACAGGCTGCCTAAGTCTGTTGTGCGGATTCTTTTTTGAGCTGCTTTGGAAAAATACTTTTTAAACACTTCATCAAAGGCGTGTTGGTGGTTAAAATTTTCAGGGATTGTGATTTTTAATGTTTTTTGGGTACGGGTTGGTGCTGCATATCTAAACTGCTGTAATAAAAGCATAACAAGGCAAAGAACAAGAGTAATACAAAGGGCATAAAGCAATAATCCCCTACCCCCTGTTAATCCAATAGCTGTGCAAAAAAGAACATACGCAATATCTTTTGGGTCAGAGGGCACACTGCGGAAACGGATAATTGCAAGTGCTCCGCCAAGTGTTAAAGCACTGGCAAGGTTTGTGCCAACCATCATGATGATTACAGTAACTGTAGGTGGGATTATAACCAAGGTTAGTGCATACCCTTGCGAGGGGCTGCGGTCTTTATCCGCAAACCAATAAGTTAAGCTTACAATTAGCCCATAAAATGAAAGAACGAGCAATATAAGAATAATTTGTGAAACTGATGGTAAGTCTTGATAACTTGATTGAAACATATCTAAAAAATCATTAAACATTTTGTGCCTCCACTTTAATCATACTATGATACATTGTTTTATATTTAGAAAAACTTTGGGGGTTTATTCCCAATGACCCTAAAAGTTTTGTAAGCCATAACGGAAATGCATTTAAAGTTTTTATTTCCATTATTACATAATTGTCTGTTAAAAAAGTTTGCTCCGCAAACTTTTCACAACCAGTCGTGAACACCGAAACTTTAGTTTCGGCAGGAAACTGCGTAAGCAGTTTCCTGGCACATAAAAAATCTGTCCCATATGCCCCAAGTTCAAGACGTAAATCGTATTGTCTGCCTTTTACGTCATAGTCAAAGGAAATGCGAAGCCCCTCGTTGCCTGCTCCGTTAAATGCCATTCTATTATATGATATCAATGCAGCCGGCTTTATTTCCCTGCCGTATCTTCCATGCATATTTACAATTTCTTTTAAAACTTGAACATTTCCTGTTTCACTATTTTGATATTTGTCCAAAATCACATTTGTTTCCAAAAATTCATATGCATCTCTCAAAGGCATTTCAAACCTTCTTTTGTTTCCAAGTCCTTTTATTTTTTTCTTTATTTCTACATAAACTAAGGCATCAAGACTTGGCACACCATAAGTACGAATCCTTAGTTTTTCCTTATACCCGGGGCTTTCATAGGCTTGTCTTACAAATCTCATGTCAGGGGAATCATAGTAAAGTGAGGCTATACTATATTTGCCATCTTCGTGACCAAAGCCAATATCCGGGTTTAACTTTTTATTAATTTCAACAAGAACAGCCTCAAACTGTTCACGAGTTAATATGTACTTTTTCTCTACACGGTGAAACACACCTGTCATCACATTTGTTGGCATTTAATTCACCTCTCTTTCCTTACGCCATTTTACAATTTTCTTTTGGAAAAGTAAATAAAAATAAGAAAAAGTCCGACATAAATGTCATAGGACAAAAAACAGTGACTTTGTTGCACAAACTTTCTTATGAGGTGTTTATGAATATTTTTGTTTCCGGGCAAAATCCCACGCACGGGCTTATAGGAAGATTTAGTAAAAATTCCTCTGCCAACTGGCACTCGGGGGATATAATACAAGCAACGCTTACAAACCTGTCAAATGGCAAAGCAACTTTGCGGGCATCTGATGATTTAACTTTTACTGCTGATGCCGGAAGTATTGTTGGTCAGGTTGGTGATACACTTTCTTTTAGGGTAAAAGAAGGAAATGAGGGGTTTACTCTAACTCAAATGTTTAACCGCCCTTCTTTTGGCGAGTCCATGAGGGCAAACAGAGGAAATGCTACACTCGTAGACGGTTACGAAGAGAGCAAAGAACTTGTAAGCAATATTGAGAACATAAAAGAATCAGAAGAACTTCGTGCAGAATACCGCCAGGAACGTGATGCAAAAATGCTTCGTGTACTTGGGGCTATCCGCCGAGGGCAAAATTTGATTGGCGGTGCAAACAAATCTGTTTTTGGCTTAATCGCAAAAAGTGGACTTGATTTATCAAAAATAAGTTTTGCAGAGTTAAACCGTGTAATGAGTGATATAGAAAGAAGTCCGGGAAGAGAAATTTCAAAAGAAGAGCTTGCAGAAGGGCTAAAACAAGCCTTCACAAACCCGGAAAATGCAAAAGATATCATTACCAGCTTGTTTAATCATGGTTTAAATTTTTCAAACAAAAATATTTCTTCGCTAGAGCAAGCGTGGGATAAAATACCTGAAAACATAGATGAATTAGCAACCAAGGAACTTATTGAAAAAGAAAAGGATTTAAACCTTGAAAATATTTATAAAAGCTGTCATTTAGCGGATTCTTCTAAGAAAACGCTATCAAGTACTAATACTTTACACCACAATGAAATTTCCAAAGAAATGATTGAAAATTTCTTTATAAGCAACAATATTAAAACAAACAGTAATAGTTTAAGTAACGCAAGATTCTTACTTAACCACGATTTACCGCTTAGTCAAGAAAATTTAGATAAAGTTCAATTTTTAATTGATTTTAAAAAAGGTCAAATTTCAAGCGAGTTGTTTTTTGAAAAAGCAGCGTCTTCACTTGCATCAGACACATCTCTTGGGCTAATGCAACTTATGGAACTAACACAAAATGCAAAAGCACAGCTCAAACTTACGATTGAAGCTGCAAACCGTCATCAAAATTTAAACATTGATGTTGATACTTTAAGAGAAACCGTAAAAAATCTTCAACTAAATGTTGATGGGGCATTAAAATATCTTAAACTTGCCGATGCAGAAACAAAACCGGAGCAAGCAAACTTACTTACAAATATTTTTGATTCGATTGAAGTAATTAAACAACCAACGGTAAATGTTCATGCCGAAATTGTAAAAGGTGAAGTTGACTTTACAATCAAAGGCGTTAGTGAGTCTGTAAAATTTGCAAAAGCAGCAGAAGGATATGAACTAAACGCAACTGTTCCCGACGCACGTTATGGTGACAGCTTCAATAAAGTTAAAGGACAATTTGCTCCGCTTCTTGAAAATTTGGGAATAACAGCAACATCTGAAAACATAA
>Ga0131853_10000783_pt1 | contig 57320 bp, 32 predicted proteins | sample TergutLab28metaG_FD_92764 | JGI IMG/M metagenome (GOLD analysis project Ga0131853, IMG submission 92764) | Labiotermes labralis P1 segment gut microbial communities from Petit-Saut dam, French Guiana - Lab288 P1 (version 2) (version 2) | ecosystem: Host-associated > Arthropoda: Insects >...
CACATGTGCTCGAAACATGTAGAGGCATGAAATAAAACTTATTGTGAAACACATTTTGTGCATCAAGTTGGTTAAATACTGAGATAAATATACTGAGATGCACGGTCAGCAAAACGTCAAAAATAAAAAAGGGAAACAATACTTGCGGGCTGTTCGCGACAGATCATTTAGCATATTCCCTGCTGCTGTCTACGTCTGGCGCTATCTCAGGTCTTAGTACCTAGAATGTGCTAATGACGACATACCCAAGAAACCAGAAATACTGTAGGTCAACAATGCTTAAACTAGACTGGAGTGTATGTACTTGTCTGACACAACACATACAGTTGTGTTAGACAAGTACATACACTCCAGTCTAGTTTAATTACAAACACAACGGGGATGACGAACTTTATGATCAACGATGTTCTTTGACGATTCACAAAATTAATTGATTTTTGACACTTTATTTACAGTCTTCCTTATAGTGAACATGCTATGCGCTGGACGATCAAGGAGATGCATTTCTTTTCCCGACAGAGGCTCCTGGGACCTACCCATCCTTACATTTAATGGGCAATGCGGGCCCGAATACATTACTGCCATCTACTCTGCAATTTAAGAAGCTAAGAACTTATAGCGTTATACCTCCACTCTTCCTCCATACACCTTCGTGACATGGTACATAATTACTCAATACCAAAACTTAACGTGTATATCAAATTTGTTTATTTCAAAACGAGTCTAATATGGTGAAATGAATATACATGCGCTAGTAACCTTTTGTGATATGCGAATTTTATGTTGCATCATCCCTATTCTTGCAATAAATATATCAGCCAATAAATGCACTCAACTAATTACCAGACGGTTCACTATCACACGGAATTAATGTCACAACTTTGTAATATTATGTTCATCAAATTCATTATTTTAATATTTTAATAATTTCAGTGAGGGCGATGCAGTACCTAGTGTAGCGTGTTGGACTTGTATTCCTCTGCTCTAGAAGAATCCCTGAGGATGGCACGTCGGTTCCGAAACATGTAGGAATTTGATACTTTTCATGAACTGTACTGCATTAAGTACTTCTGTGGGTTTATGTATTCATTATGTGATCTTCATCACAGTGTTTGTCTCACCCACGTTCTTTCTTGACAGTCCGTTTAAAAATAATCAGCTGCTGTTCAAGGAGATATTAATAATTATTACCATTGTTGGCACAATAAATCCGGAATGCGATATAAAATGACTCCGGCCTCTCTTGCAGGAGGTTTCATTGCACGATAACCTTGTTTCCTCTGCTTTCGGATATGAAGCCTTTGCAGTGACCCGTGGAAACCCCTTCTATTCCCGTCTCACGACCCCACACTCTATCATTCTACGTGGCAGCACCCCCAGCCATATTCGCTGTAACATGTTCCCTGGTCACGCACCAGAGACAGACAGCGACTTGTTTAGATACACACCGAGAAAGATTAAATCGTCAGTGACAAATCAGAGTCGTAATTTATTGGTAACTTAAAGTCTTGTCATATGAGTCAGTTTTTGACAATGGCCAATTTATTTACGAATATCATGACGTTTTTATCTGCCCCATTGTATTACAATAATATCCAATCAGTATTCAAGAACCATTACAACAAAACTTTAGCTAATGTAGTCATATCGTGATGATCATTGAATATTAATTACCCATTACGTGAATGTATGACAAGCTATGATGTTCATTTTCTTTCGTTTGACATAGGTTTCTATTTGATATACACGTTTCTACAGTTTTTTATATTTCAGGTAACTGGTTTTTATGGTGATCGATTTGTTATTACTTTCCATTTTCATGCTTATGTGTGGCTATAATTCGATAAAACCTCAGAACTTCAAATTATGGGTAGTACTCTAGCACGCTGCAGTTGGGTCATGTATTAGGCCCATTGTGATCTACTGCTATTCACTTTCCAGTCTCAAAGCGTGTCACCAAGATTCGTCTTAATGTTATCCACAAATTGCTGTTAGTCTGCCAAGCCACTTTGTATCCTGCTTCACTATTTCGTCCTAACAATCCTGGACAACTTACTGGCACACAGTCGACGATCGACGATATTTGTGAGATGCTAACTGCCTGACATCTCTCGTCCTTATGTCGAAATATAGGAGTTTCTTCCTACTTGACCGATAAGCGACGGTCCAAAGTTTTAGTGAGTTTTTATTAGACTTCCTAAAGTTTATTATCACAGGTAATTATCGTTTGTCTAGCTCCCGTCATCGTATGTTGAACGTTCCCAGTGGCAGAGCGACGGGCGGAGCGTTGGGTCGTCGCTGATTGGTCAAGCAGGAAAAGACGACACAGTATACTTTCATCAGCACTTTGTTTTCAAAAAATTTTTTAAATTTATATTCGATCCTTAGAGGAAGAGATAACGTTTAACAATCAGGCGAATCAATTACAAATTTTTTTTTCAATTATCTAAGTACGCAAAAGCCCGTCATTTGATTTTCTTGAATTATTCGAATCCATCCCACAACCAGCCCGTTCGGTAAGGGTCAATTTAATATTATGCTCCCATTTACATCTAGGTCTACTCTCATACATGCTTAGCGACACATCATTCTTACTCCCCTTGACGTGGCCACACTAAAAATGCTTGTTTAATCGTACAAATTGTGAGGCTGCACATTGTGTAGTGTTCGTATTTCGGTTACTGTTTACTTCTCATTCACTGTACTCTACTTAGTTTCACTGCCATACAGAACAACAGGCAGATCTGTATTTTAGTATTTATGTTGCTGTAAAGCGGACGGGAATAAAGGCTCTGGACCGAAAAGTATTTGCCATCACCCATATAAATAATACGATTGTGATAAGAGAGAACGTAGTTTTCCTTAACCGTGTGTGGTGTTACTTACAACAACAAAATTTTTGCGACAGTCATTATGAATCTTTGAGTCCTGCGTGAGAGGTTATGACGTATTTAGGATTTTAAGTGGACATTGGATAAATCAGCATTGGAGTCTGATTTCCATGAGTATTTCAAACTCATGTTTTAGGCTGTATTTAAAAGGTCGTGTTGTTTCTCGCATGCTGTGCAGCTGTGCTAGAACGCACACCTCAATATCTCTTGGTTACCATGGATACTCCTATTTGCATATCCCCACCTCCCTTCTTCCCTCATTCGTCTTTCTTCTCTCTCTCTCTCTCTCTCTCTCTCTTCCGTCTTTTCCTCTTCTTTTTGTCCCCCCCCCCCACCTCCACACCGAACTTTTCTTCGGGTGATTTGTTTCTTCAGTCTCATTCCTAGGCCAATTCTCTTCGCTTTCCATTTTTATCTCTCTTCTTTTCGTCTTCCCTTCTAACTTTCCCTGGCAATTTCTTATGTTAGTTTATTTTGAGTTATATTCCCGTAACAGTAAGTCAGAACCCTTCTTTCTGGTTTTGCTTTGCCATATTCTCTTCTAGCTCTTTCATTCTGAAAAACATCCTGGAACCTGTGGCGCTGAACCTCAAGTGCTCCAAGGCTTAACCAAAATGGGATGTGGGTTTTTTATTCCTAAAAGGAAAATACTTAAGTGGGAGGGAGGAAACCGCTTTGAACGCGCTGCCTAGACGTTTTATACAGGTAAACTGTTACTTGCGCTAATAAGGGGTTGGCAATAAAGGATTTGGTGTTAAGTAATATATATGTATATAATGGGGAGTGGTAATTTGTTGTGGACGAAGCCTCTCTCGCTGAGAGCCTATGTAAATGAGAAAGGAGGCGGGTGATATATTTGTGTGTGTTGTTTCACCCACGCTTATTGCAAATACTTCGCATCTCATTATTAATCATGCAAACATGTTGCACACACCCTACTTACTTGTCTGCGCTAAGAAGACAACCATATTATAAAGAAGATTAATTTTGTTTGTGTATGTGACAAACGTAACAGTACAAGAAAAAGTAGGGAAGAATTCCCTCTCTTTTAATGACAGCCGTATCAAATATTTGCCTCAATCAACTTTCATACAAGAGAATGTTATGTGCGAATATAATTGTTGTCCAGAACGTAGGGAGGAATTCTCTGCATCCTAATCATTTTCTCCAGTAGTCATTTTCAGATAATGCGGCCTAATTTTAAAATTGTCCACTCCATGCATTTTTGAGATCAGTATATATGTTATATTGTACCAACTAAATGCGCAACATTGAATCTATATGAATATTCAAGACTTGTCTGACGTATGTTTCAGTACAAGAGAATTATCTTCTGTGATCAAAATACGCCAGTTTTAAACATCAGTTTGCCAATGATATACTAACATTTTCAAGGTTCTACAGTCTGTAATCGGCACCGTTGTTGATGTCAATTATATCTGAAATGTACACCTCATACAGTTTTTAGAAAACCCCGTTGGGAAAGATACGATTGAATCGTTTCGTTCACAGTTATATATGAAGTAAAATTGTAGTAAACATACAGTGCCACATGACTAGAAGATTCCACTACCAACGCAAAAACAATAATTTTACTTTGTGTAAACCATATTTAACTATGTAAGAAATGTTTTAATCATTTTATTTTTACGTATTTTTTGTTTTGTTCATATAAACTATAAGTTGTACATAATTCCTTATCATTGGCAATTGCTTTCAAACCTGGCTAGTGCTCTTTGTAGAGGGTGCGAGAGCAGGCGAAACGGCATTCTACACTTAATAAGTCGTGCAAGTGTTTATAGCTTATTAGCACAGGCAAAACCTTAACATGTTTCCTACCAACAACATAGACATCCAATTTATTTGTAGGCGTTGCTTACGCTTAAAGTAACGGCCTCTGCACTGCATACATCTTATAATACAGTGACATTGTTTCTGCTTCTTGTGTTCATCTATGTATTCTTTTTTTTTGTATTAAAATATGAAAATTATATGCTCGAACTGTGTATTAATTTAAGTATAATCTATTAAGAACAACTGACAAGGTCCGATTTAATTCTGTTCTAACACGCGAATGGTTGGGATGCTGTTACCAATGAGCGATGGTCAGCTCTATAAAATGAATTGGCGCTGATTTAGCCATCTGGGATAAGTGACACTGATTCTGGTTTTGAACCCTCCATTGAAAGAGAGTAGTTCGCGCCTTCAATGTTTATTTTACGTCTTTGTGTAGATGTAGTCCTATCTTGTTTCTGTCAGAAAAAAAATATATAAAATTCCTAGAAATCTCGACACATTTTAGATGGATTTCCTGAATACGTCTAAGTTCTGAAACGCATGCTGCTGCATACAGGAAATAAAAATATCTGCATAAAAGTTATGTCTTTTGGGCCAAGTGTCTTGTGAACATACGAAATCGTGTACATGTGATAACGTCTAGATTTATATTAACTAGCTCCGAAGGGTAAGATAATTGAATCGCTAATAGGCCTATTCCATTAGGACAGTGAAGAATTTTGGCTCCTCTATAAACCACGAAAATTAAAAGTTTCGTCATTTGCATTAAATCTGAAGCTATATCGGGAAGACAATCACGAATATTTCAGGATTTATTTATATTTTACCGATCATCGTACGGAAATTTATATACAGTCCTTTTATTAGTACGTGTTTCAGTACCTCGGATTTATATAAAGTAAAAGTCAGTAGCCCGGTCCCAGTGTCCGCGCGGTCTAAGGCGTAGGTCTACGGCCGCTCGCCTGCTGAGATTGTGGGTTCGAATCCCACCGGGGGCATGGATGTCTGTCTGCTGTGAGTGTTGTGTGTTGTCATGTAGAGGTCTCTGCGACGCAATGATAACGCTTCCAGAGGAGTCTTACCAAATGCAATGCGTCGTTGTGTGTGATCTAGAAACCTAAAGAACGAGGAGCCTATGGCCCGCGTTGGGCCGCAGCGCCACGGTCGGGGGGAAGGTCAGTAGATTACTTGAATGATACAACAGCGCGTAATTGTGTTTGATATTTTAAGTGTTGATGTCAGTTAATTTATTCTTTTGTGTAAAATTGAAAGTTAAATCCTATACATTCAGTGCAAACACTGAATTTTCACAACAAACCAGTGATGGATTGTAGAGAAATTATAGAATTTGCTAATTGTCTACTGAATTTCTCTTGTATTTAGAGTAGGCCACATTGCGTGGATAATGTGTTGATTTGCGTGTTCACTGGAAGGGGGCATAGTAATGATAGGTATGTTCTCAAGTATGTTGGAATTTACTTCAGTTTACAATAACACGACTATTGTTTATAAGAGCATTGTGGGCTCACATATTAAATACAGCACGTAATGAGGCAGGGAGATGGAGCGTGGTAAAGCGGTCGGTATTTGTATATGTATATATATATATATATATATATATATACCAAGACGTTTGGTCTACTTAGCATGTGGGTTTTGTGTGGAATTTTCAACCGCTCCATTCCCTGTCTTTACCAAGACTTGCAGTCGTGGAGCATATCCAGGAACATGACATATATTGATCGATTATCTACATTAGAATTATAAACAGAAAAGTCGACGTTAAAATGCATTATTTTTTAAATATAATTAATGATTACAAATATATTGGTAAGAATATAGGAGCCACAAAGAAAGAACTGAAGACAGTCCGTTGTAAAGAACAAATCAAAAATTTTAATACGGGCAGGGCAAAAAATGGAGCCCGTATTGAAGTTGCGTGGGTTAGATACATTCTGAATTCCTCTTTTTATATAAGTGCACGCCTTAATTTCTACCAATAAGTTTTTGTAGTCTGTCATATCATTTGTAACACTCCCTAAATCTTTATCGTTTATAGGCGCTTTGGCAAAATTCCAAAGAGCGACTGTTAGCTTCTTCATTCATGTCTGTTCGTCCGCATGGAACAACTCGGACTAGAAAATCCAAGTTTCATTAAAATCTGACAAAAGTAACGGGAATTTTGCATGAAGACTTATGAGCATTTGTGATAATATCTCACTGAAATTTTCTTAGAACGAGAAACATTTCAGACGAAATTTGTAGAGAAAATCAAAACAGAATTTTATGTTCAACAATTCTTTCCGAAAATCGTGCCTTTTATGAGATGAATTGCAAAAGTGCTGTACACCCGAAGAGTCTACAGATGACAATATAACACGGCCCATGCGCTTTGTTTCCTGGATAAGTAGGCTACAGACACACGCACTGAGATAATGTAATACTTATTGGTTTCCCACTAAAATTTTGGATAGGCAAAAGCACCCCAATATTGTGTTATACCTATATTGTCTCTCTAGTTACATATGCTTAACTGCTAACAAATCCCGTTAAATAGGCCTCAGTAATATACACATCATACATACATACCTGCACATACATATGTACGTACCGATATGTGTGTAATTGTATGTATCTGACATATCTGTTGACCCTGAGAGGGACTACTTAAAACATTCGTCTTAGCCCATCGTAATTCATTTAGGCTGCTGGAATGCAAAAAGCTAAGAGATAAAAGGATCTGGTCTGTCTGTGTTTGTTTCTATTCCAGATTTATCCCCAGGTTGTCAGATTTGGCGGTAAGTGCAGGCCTAAATTACAGGAAGTTCGTGAATCAAAATCTTGCATCACGAGATGTAACACTAACCGATCCTTCGGCAGTGTAATAAACATGAACGAACCTGCAGGATATTATGCGCGTAGGTTTAATTACGCATTTGGTTTACATTTGTCAGTATTATTTGAATAAGCATTGTGCACTGTAAGTATATGGGATGGAACCGTTTGTATTACGCTGTGGTAAGTTTATGTTACGTGGTTTGCAGGCACACATAATTGAACGGTGTAAGAAGACGTGTCTGTAAGCCTGTGTTACATATCAGAGGGTATTTTAAAGTTCTGATTGTTTAAAGTAGCCTCCTGCGGAGATGCACCAGAAATTGCTGGACGAAATTACCGCCACCACTAACTCCATCAACACCACCGCCATCAAGATCATCACTATCACCACCACCAGTATTAGCACTACTACCACAATAAACACCGCCACCGATGCAACCGCCCCACCATCACCTTTACCACCACTACGGCTAGTATCACCAGCACCACGATCACGGAGAGCAGCGAGTCTATAAATTTACTCTAAGCCTATAGCTTGGAATTCAGAGTTGTAATGTGACCTATACTACTGTATTTTGTAACTAACTTTCAACTGTACAAGCACTGTCTTTGTACTCAATGGTTTTGTGTTCCATTGTTACTTCCCTGCTTACTACACGGAGCAGAGTCCTTCTCAGTTAGTCAAGAAATTCCCCGCATTTTAAGGAAGCCGAAAGTTCATTACCGCGTTCACAAGGGTCCATCGATCCAGTCCACGCCCTCAAATCCAACTTCCTGAAGATCCATCTTAATATTATCCTCCCACCTACGCCTCGGTCTTCCCAGTGGTCTCTGTCCCTCAGGCTGTGTTCCATTGTTAGTTGTTTTATCTAGGAAGCTGCAAGTTGGAGTGATAATACTGTGTTTGACAGGTCTCATTATTTGACTTGCTTCTCTAAGTGTCTATAATCAAAGATTTAGTTTCAACTATCTCTCCCTTCTACTCCTTTGCAGCAGTAAGTTCGTGTTCACGGCCATTATGTGGAAAATAAGAAATAAAAGAAGGGAGCGAGTTTCGATTGTCCTAGGTCCACGGTGTAGGAGGCCTGCTTCTGGCTGGCTCTCGAGCCTAGCTCGCTAGCTGCAGACTTCCCTGGGACATTCATCTTCCTGGAGACAGCAGTCTTTTCTCTGGGGCACCAAGAGGAACTGGGAGACACTGGATACCGCCCACCCCTCTCTTATAACCCCTTCAGTCACTGTACCCCTTTTCACAAAAACACCAGAATGTATGTATTGCTGAAAGTGAGCATGTAAAAAATTATTGGAAACTAAAGTGAAACAAATCACAGATGTACGTTGGTCATATGTCTAAAGTTGCCGTTTCAAACATTTTTTGATTGCCAGGAAAATATGTAGGCATGGGTTGAGGCTACTGGCTAAGGCAAATACTAAACTTTCTCACCTGAATCACAGTCGGTGTAGACGGATGGACGATATTCAAAGAGATACTCAACTAATAAGATGTCAGAATGTAGTCTGCATTGAATGTGACGCAGCTCAGGATCGAGTGAAATAGCGAACTGTCGTGAATATAGCAAAGAACCGGTCATATCAATGATAAAGAAATTATTCAGTGGCTTAAAGAGTAAGATTTTTTTTTATGCCGGGGAACGTACCGAAATTTTAAGTACATTGATGAAATCTCCTTGTCAATCTACTTTTGACATCTGGAACAATAAACACTAGGCACACTGAGCCCGTAGATCGCAAGTAACATGTCTCCAGTGACAGTTTGGTTCTTGCCCGCTGCAGCACATTTCAAATTGGAAAAACTCTCATACATTTCCCCGGAAACGCCCGAAGGAACGTCCAAATAGTTCTACGCATTTTCTGGCTAACTACGGAAAAAAAGTACTACCACTTCCATATTCGCAAATGACTCTAACGTTTACTTGTATATTGTTAGCGGTAGCCGGGATTAAAACAACTTTCTCAGCAGAAGCGAACAAAGTTGTTGTTACCGAGTTGTTTTGTAGTTAAGGATTTGCTGGTGTTCAGGCACCTGCAGCGGATTGCTTGCGATATTTTTATTTCCACTAGTACAGTCGGTGTCACCGTGCAAGGTGCCACACCCAAATTAAAATCTGTGCAGTATGATAAACAACAAGTGGGACAGACAATCCTGAGCTTTCTGTTGTTTTAACATTTTCTTACGAGGATCCTAACTGCGAGGTTGGCAATAATGTTTGGATTGGCCCCGAATCTTAGTAAGATTACAGGTTTCTAGGCTAAAGGTGTTTGCGTGTCTGTCGTGTTGTTTTCTTGGCATATACAAACGTTTTTGTGTTCAGAGTGTTTCCGTCGGATAAGAGTAAATTGATTTCTTGGTTCAAAGTTAGTGAAAATAAATCAAGAATATTTGTGTACAATATAAAAAAATGGGAAAACAAGTATTTTATCTTCAATGTTAACAAGTATGTGCGTTTAACATGCAGAGCGAGTGTAGCTCCTAACGAAAAGGGTAGCTGCGGTATCCGTTTATCTGGGATATGACTGCGTGTCAGTAAGCAGTTTGTTCCTGTCCTTTCGATACGAGGTAACTGAACAAACTAACTGTACACATTTGACGACCGTGCACAAAGGCTACTTAAGTAAATATACCGACAGCACGAAAAAATTGGTTGATGATGGAATCAATCAATAGCCGGAACGACTAACATTAATGTAGTTGTATTCTAAACTGCAATTTCTATAACCATGCGATGTCTGATTTAGGAGAAGATGGAGGTGAGGTATAGAGGCTTCCTTACACGTTACTAAACTGTGATCTCATTACAAACAATGCTGTAGAATGATAGAATGAGTAGTGCTCAATTGGTAATGATTTTAGTCTCACCTTTATTACAGTTGGCCTCTTTAAGTTGTAAAGAATACAATCATTTTAGGTATTTTTCGCGGAGATCTCTGTTATCTTTCGCCAGTAGGTTTATAACTACTAAGAGAGAAGCTTTGGAATTCCGTTTTAAATTTTATAGTTTTGTGAGACTAATATCCTTATTGCACTGACAGTGCTCCTTGTTATTCCCACTTCTTTCCAAATACTTATTCACGTTTTTGTCCTTTATTCTTCTTGCAACCGATCTGAGAATTGTGGAAGTCTGTTGTGTTCCCTTGCTTCCGATTTGTTCTTTCTTTAGCGAAGTAATTTTGCATTGCAATAAGGATGTACATAGAGCTGGTACAGTACGGTGTTACAGCAATGTTTGCTTTCGACAGATAGTTGATAATGAACGTTTGATAGTTCCATGTCCTTTTTAGGTGACAAACAAAATTAGTGACGGGTTTTCAACAAGTGGCTTGCTAATGTAGGCAGGGGCATTAATTTAGGCGTGTCGTTGGTATTTTAAAACTCGTTCTTGCTTTTTATAAAATCGTATCCTTGTTATCAATTCCTGAAGGTAGCGGTAATGGAGAGAGAAGTAGACTATGTAGGTTTCGTGTTTCTTCAAAAAAAAAAAAACTTAAGTGGGAAATACTGAAATCCACTGTTAGTTAAAACAATACTTTTGTGCCTCAGAAATTTTATGTAGCTCTCTGAAAGTGTAAGTTTATTTTTAAATTAAGTTTGTTAATTTCATCGAGCTTTTAGAAGAATATTTCCTTCGCTACATACGTTAATTGTACTAAAAGAATTCAGTCCTTACATAAAATGTCAATGCACTTTGCAAGGATCCCGAAAACACGCGTCTCTACGAACACAAGGTCATCAGACCTAGTGACCTTAGTTTTTGAAGCCGACCAAAACTGGTTAGTTGTGACAGTCTTGTTCTCTAAGACCAATATTAAGAAACACGTATGTAGAAGTACAGTGGATTATATTGACGGATGGAAAGAGAGAAATGTGGATGGAGACATCCTGCCATATTTAGATGGAAGAAAAATTAGAGTACTTGGAGTAACGAAACAGAGGTGGATGCATTGGGAGATGGTTGTGTCCTTAAGATTACGTGCGAGGAAGATATAGCTAGAGGAAGTAGAAATGCAGTGTGTAAGGGTAAAGGGTAATGGTTCTCCGCCGTATGGATTGTATGGTGGCAAAGAAAGAAAATATTTGACGTTCAGGTTACCGTGCAACGTGATATATTCTTATAATAAAACCAACTAGACGCACTTATTTCTTAAATTTAATTTTGGAATAAAACTCTACATGTTTCGGACAGTTCCACTGTCCATCATCAGGAGTTTTTCACTGTACACACAGCAATGGTTTATGTCATACAGGTTTGCTGACAGAGTGCGAGCAGGATCGGGACGGAGCTCCGTCCTGATCCTGCCGAGTATGCCTGTCTCTGCTTACCTCAAGTATAGGCCTACCACGAACCCGGAATGCCACACCTTAAGCTATGACACGCCGTCCGCTTCATGCACATAACATTTTGAAAGCCGCCGACACTGCCAAGATCATTCATCCATCACATTTAGAAACACTCTGTACTTAACCGGTGACAAGACAGGTAATGTACGTAAACCGTAAAGTTGAATGGCTTTCGTAAAACCACTGCTACTGTAGAAAAGCAATAAGTATTACATATTCCGGGTGTGTGTGTGTGTGTGTGTATGTAATGTTACGTACATAGCGTGAAATGCGCATTCGCAATATTGCTATCTTCAGCCTGTCTGGCTATGCATTATTTTTCCACATTATCTTCATGTAAAGTGCCAGTTATTTTTGTCAGATTTCAGTGAAACTTGAATTTTCTCGACAGATTTTTAGAAAACTTCTCACATATGAAATTTCATGAAAATCCGTCCAGTGGGAGCCGAGATTTTCCGTGAGGACAGACTTGATGAAATTAATAATCACTCTTCGCAAAGTTGCGAACACGTCTAATAAAAATGGACCAGTGAATGTGCAGTTCTGGACCGGTAGAAAAGAAATTGACTGTTAGAGAATATACCTACAGTCCGAGATTGTACTATACTGTGCTATAGTACGCTATGCTATGTTATGATCTGGTTTGGCATACAAATTTGTAATAAAACAGGCGGTTTTCAATAGAGGAAGAAAATAAATTTAACTGCTAGAACAAAGACGTATCCTGTAGTGTGTGTGCTTAGGTCCTGTACTACGGAGCCCAAATTTTTGTATGGTTTCTATTCATGTAAATGCAAGCCCATAAATTCCAGAATTAACGTTACTGTCTTCATTATTCTGTAAGTGTAAATAGATTTTTGTGAATAAAAGGAAACAGCATATTTTCTTTCCGTCCATGTTGTAATGGAATTGGAATTTTTCATTCCTACTTCGATAAAGATGACAGCAGAATTCAGCATCTCGTTTTTCCCTCTCTTGGAGACGCATGATTCGTATCATTTCTCGTCGAAAACCAAGCAGCTTCCAGTCGACTTCACGCATTTCAACCCTGCTAACCCACTAGACTACTCGGGACAGTCCTTCCCTTTCGACCTATATATACAAACGATATGGGGTACTTGGCAGGAACCTCCTGCTCCCCTTCCATTCAACCCTAGTGGCATTTAGCCCGAAGTGACCCCACAGTTCCTGTGTAACAGGCAACCGGGAAGTGACATACATGGTACTATCTCCCGCAGGGACAACCAAGTCGCACAGTGTAGTTCTCACTCCATGTTGTCTCAAATGTTACAAACCCGAGTCAGAGCAGTTTCAGCCACGCGCATCCCAACAGGTTGGTTATCTGTGTCAATGCTGGACTGTTCGAAATGTTGCCCAATAGAAATTAATTATTATATTTAATTTGAAGAAAGGAACGTAGTAAATTTTGGGTTTATCAAGCACCTACACTGTCGTTGCTGGATGAGAATTTTCACTGAAATGTTAAAATAGGCCCGTATTTAAAGCTGCATGTTAAAATCAGTTGTTACAGAGCAGTAAATGTGATGTGATGTGATGGCAGTCTTTTTGATAGGCATCTACGTATTTAGTTTGTTCTTGTTACTTGGACAGTCGTAAAAGATTAATTTGTATTGGAATTTGCGCCATTTTAAAATTTACTTCTTATATAAGCAACATAAATTTTTTTAACCGCACCTGATATTTGTATAAACTGTTCTTTAAAGGGTGAAAGATTATTGAAAATTCATAAATTGTATGGATATAAAATTTAAAAAGTTTGAGACCGATGTTCCAAAGTTTCTGTTTGCATTCTCACCCTACGTTTCAGATTCCTGGAAGCACGTGTTCACATAGTGCAGAAACAAATGAGGCTGTGGCTTGTATATAGGATAATTATAGGAAGAAATGTATCTTCATATAGGTCAATTATTGTTTTTGTAAGCATAAATATTCTATATAGATCACTGGATTTAGATTTGGGTCAGCTGTGTTGTCAAGGTTGTAATCTGTATATTTACCATGAAGTATGAACAAGACTGCGTCAAGAATGAACTGCGATAGTGTCTCTAATCTACTGGGTTTTGACCCGTGCAGTGCTATAGCTTGACATCGACGATTCAAACGAACAAGCTGCTGTGATCTTCACGGTTGAATGGGTCTAAGTTGACGTTGAATTGCGTAGGATGAGTGTATGATTGGATTATGTGGGAGAGTATCGCCGTTCAATTAGCTTCGGTCAGAGTTTCTGACCTTCTACTGAACTGATGTCTCCTTTCTTAATGTGCAGACCAACAATGACATTGCATAATAAGCATATTCTATTCCAAGCTAATTAAATAGGCTATCTGCGTAATGTACTTCTGATTGAGGATTTAAATAATTCCGTTGATTAGGAGAGTGTTGGTCATGGTAACTAATAATGAATTTCAGAGCACACAGATCAAAAAGCTAATTAAGTGACTCTTGATACATCTACCAGACCCAATGAAACAAGTGGATTTCTAATTAAGGTTTGATAAATTAAAATCTCGCAAATTCAAAGATTCTTTCCATTAAATTCCACTTATGATTCTTTAAAAACATGACGTGAAGCATTTTATGGCTTTTATCTCCATTCGCATTCTCTTCTCTTCGGGCTTTATAGAATTGGTTGATTTAATCTGTCTTAGCGGTGTCTGTCGGCCTAAGTTTTTTCTGCTATTATTCGTAATTAAATTTGTAAGCTTTAATTCCTTCTCAAGACTGGGTAAGAAAAAAAGCAAAAGTAGGAGAAAAGTCAGAACAGGAGTTTCATGTACAGGAATTTTAACATGAGATGAATATTAAACACCCACGAGTGCCCCTGATATTCGCTTCAAATCACATACGATTTATTTTAGTACGTTACACTTACGTCAGATTTTTTTGGACGCTTCCCTTTTTCTGGATCGAAAATATATAAGACTTTCGTGTACTTGCATTTTCTCGGTGTTTCGGGTGAAAGGAGAGGGACCTGCTGTGTGACCTCTTGAAGAATTACCTCTAGTTAGAGTCATAAGGACTTCTCATATGTTCGTATCCAAGTCTAAAACATTTTCACAAACATTTAACATCTTGCTATTGGTGAACATACACTTCTGTTGTTAAATGTCATGGGGGGGGAGGACCTTAACTCGATCCGTTTCAGCGAGCAGTGAGCTTTGAATGGACACCTACAGAATAGAACGTTAAATCTAAAATGTATAAAGATTGAATTCCAGTACATTACACTGATTACAAATCGTTTGCCATCACTAATGTGTCCCAATTACGAAAAAAAAAAGATCTACTTGTCAGAACGTATAGCCTGTTAAGTAAAAATAATATATAAACACAGTGCAGGAAAATTAGTTAGGAAATACACGTAGAGAATAACTTTTTTTGGTGATTCGTTTCATTTCATAATATGTAAAAGGAGCCGCGATAGTGTAGATATAGCGACTGGCGATGGGCTGGACGTTCCGGGGTTTGAATGAGTTAAGTGCAAGTCTGTTCGATACTCCAAAACCGCTCAGAACGGATGTGGGGTCCAATCAACCACCTACTCAGTGGGTACACGGGCTTGAGGTGACCACTCCCCTCCATCTAGTGCCGAGGTTAACAGTGAGAGAAGCTATACCTATTCACCTGACGTATGTATTGCACTAGCCCCATTGGAACCGAAATGGGCCGCTTCGACAGAGTTTGACGAAAATGACCAACTTGAAATTTCGTGCAATTATGTTGAGCGGTACTTCTAGGATGCGACCACGTGCCACTGGGTAATTGGTTCCCGACGTTTCGACACGTCGTCTTGGTCTTCAAAGGTGAAATTGACCGATAAAAACCTGTTTCGCGTTTATCGACTATTAACGTTCAGACAGAGATAGACGGAGTGGAGAAGCTAAGAAGAATTTATTGAACTTGTGTTTCGGACCGCGGCGATGACGAAGCTTCTTGCGAATGGTGTAGATTAATGCTTCTCGCATGTGATAAGGTTCAGATTGTCACGTTTCTGCTTTCATTGTGTACAAAATAATTAAACGCTGTGCCACGACAATGTAAATGCCACTTACATTAGGCATATACACTTATTTATGACAAAATTGGCGCTAAATTGCGAAAACATGATCATTATTCGAATATAAAAAAGTTATTTTTATTTGTGTGTACAGTAAAACATTGAAGTAGGCTAAATAACAGCGATTTGTAAGACAGTTTTCAATAGTCGTGACGAACAAACTCCTGGGCTGAATTTGTAGCTGCGAAAAAAAATGTTGGCGCATAATATTTTTGGGCCCTCAGTGTGGTACGTACTTTATATCACCATTTTTGCGCCTAGAATTTTTAGGTGACTTATAAATTCTTGGAAAATTGTTTGACTGCTGCCATTGACTGTTAGGTTTACATCTTAGATTAAAATTTATAGAATATCCAGGTAGATTTAATTCTGTTTTACATCGGCCAAGGTGGTTGAGCTAGAAACGACTTTTAATCTGGTGGTGCCCTCTCGTTTAAGAACACCAGCTATACTGATAGAAATTAATCGTGGTTTTCGTCAGTCCCTTCAGGCACCTGCCGAAATAGTGAATTAAAAAGGCCATGACTGCAGCACTACATATCCTTTGAAATTTATTTGTTAATTTGTGCACCCCTGATGAAAAGCATGATTTAAAGATACAGTTCTTCAGTACGTGGGATGTGTGTGTTACATAAGCGTACTAATTCTACGACGTAGAGGCCTTTCCGTATAGGTGAAGCAGCCCGTTCACAAATTTTCCCCTTCCCATTTACGGCATTCAGTGATTTATTACAGTGTTAACCAGCCTAAGACAGTTACATTCGACCCAAATTCTCACATCCTGTTATTTGGTGATCCATTTTTAACATTACTACTTTATGTACAGCTGTCATGACATTTTGATATTAGGTCTATATCGGTTGGATTTTACGCGGAACGCAAGAAGAATGGTGACCCTTGAAAAGGAAGGGTTTCGTATTTGCCACAGACGTTTAGTACTAGTCTTACCCCTTCCCTTTTTTCCAAATTGGTACCGCCCCTTCGTGTTAAGGTAAAAGGTAAAATTCCCTCTATCCTTAATTAATTACCTCTTTGTGAAGGCACAGAGAGTGGAGGTGTACTTTTTTGTGCTTGAAGTTGTGCCTGTTTTGGGAAAGAAATGACCCCAACCAATTACGGTAGCTGAATACGGGGGTTCTCTTATAGGTCAAAGTACATGGTGCCAGATTAAACAACTGAAAAGGGTTCAGACAGACAATTTGGTTTTATGTTTACTGGACGAATATGAATTTATGTAACAGCCTTTACGAGACAAGTGTAGTTACCATTAATAGTGCTGCTGTATGTTTTGTTAAGAGCATGTATTTGCATTCTGTTCTGCTGTAACGCGATATTTGCGTTCTTGTGAGACCTTGACGTTATAGAAATTCGCCTAATAAAATAGGGGTCAGTTTACAGAAAAATTACCCATCATCCAACCTTATATCTTCAGAGAGGTCGCTGAAATCGCGTAATAGCCTAAACGCGTATGATAAATTTCGCGTTATACGTACAGAGAGCACTTATCTACTTATCATTCGCATTGAATCCGTTCTGCATCTACGAAGCACGCGTGTAGCGTAACTGACTGTACTTAACATTCTGGAGATTCTGAGTCACTGGAGATTCTGAGTCAGTGTACTTAACACTGTACAGTTTCTGACTCAGTGTACTTAACACTGTGTAGTTGCTGAGTCAGTGTACTTAACACTGTGTAAGTTCTGAGTCAGTGTACTTAACACTTTATAGTTTCTGGGTCAGTGTACTTAACACCGTGTAGTTGCTGGGTCCGTGTACTTAATACTGTGTAATTTCTGAGTCAGTGTACTTAACACTGTGTAATTTCTGAGTCAGTGTACTTAACACTTTATAGTTCCTGACTCAGTGTACTTAACACTGTGTAGTTGCTGAGTCAGTGTACTTAATACTTTATAGTTTCTGAGTCAGTGTACTTAACACTGTGTAGTTGCTGAGTCATTGTATTTAACACTTCGTAGTTTCTGAGTCAGTGTACTTAACACACCTCTGTTTAAAAGAAAGGTGATTCGATGTATTTTTGGAGCGAAACAGTAGAACGAAATATGGCGGGAAAGATACAACTATGAATTATAAGAAACATTTAATGAACCAAATATTGTCAGTCACATCAAAGTCAAAAGATTAGCATGGACAGGGCACTTAATGCTTATGGATAATGATAGAACTCTTCGAAAAATATTCATCACCAAACCGGATGGAGTAAGAAGAGTTGGAAGACCGAAATTGCGATGGGAAAATGGAGTTGATCAAGATATGAGAACATTGGAGGTCAAGAATTGGAAGAATGTCGCTCTCGACAGACGAATGTGCAAAGCATCTAAAGAAGGCCAGGGCCCACCTAGGGCTGTCGAGCCAATGATGATGATGATGATGATATACTTAACACTGTGTAGTTTATGATTTCAGTTTCTGAGTTTGAAATACTATATTCTGCGACTAATATCGCGCTTCGTCTGCCTTGGCAACACTGCGTTCCGGATCTAAGGGTAACTGAGGCTTTTCAACGAAATATACATACCATTACGCTGATGACAGCGTAAGAGATTGTGTACGTACATCTAAAATACGGGTGCCAATACCATCTTGTTTTACTACACAGAACATTGTTTTATCAAAAGTTTCATTCGAATTATTTTATGGCCATGTTAATACTGGAATGCAGGTTGTGTCAACAAAGGGTTGCGTGTTTTGTGTATGTGTTTGTGTGTTTGTGTGCGCGCGCGAGCGCTTGCTTGCTTTATCACTAGCAGCTTTGATGTATGAGTTCCGCAGATTTTCGTCAAAGAAGCGAAACACAGTCGATGAATTAACGGCTCGGATATAAGTACCGAGAGATGTACTGTATAATCCAGTAGGGAGCTACAACGTGATGCATCCAACCTGCAATTTATAGGATGCTAGCTTTCAAAAGTAAGCGCATTTTCCATTCCTGTGTTCAGAACCGGTCCCTAATCACTATATGACGTCAAGTCAGTGTGGTCTTTTTCTTTATTGCTGTGTTTGCGATTTACCCATCCTGCGGCCCGCATATAAAATAAACAGACAAATGACAGTGATACTTCTGGTACGTTTTATAACATAAATTTAATCGTAGTCGTAAAAAAAATTTGTCTCTCATTTCCACACCAAATAGTCTCAGTTTCACGTTGTCCCGTAAGAGTACAAAATAACTACTTTTAAAAAATGTAAATAAGTATTTTTAAAAAATTCGAGAACATTCAAGTTTCATTGAAACCTGTCAAGAACGGGTACTTTACACGGGGACGTTTGTGGCAGTATCTCGCTGAAGTACTCTTAGAACCAGAAATCTTTGAGACAAAAGTTGTAGACGAAATCAAAATTCACATTTTGTGTTAAATAACGTTTTCCCGAAAATCTTGCCGTCTATGAGATAATGGGGAAAACTGTGGTGTCGCCAGACGGGTTACAGACGACAATATAACACGGCGCATGCGCATGGCATGCTGGATAATTAAAGCTACAAGCACACACTCAGAATACGCAATAATTACTGTTTTTCCTCAGCAACAATGGTACACCACAGCGCCTGAATTTTACTTTTATAAGTGCATTGCATGTCTTGTTTAAAATGATCCGAACTGAACAAGAGCTGCTGATTCAGTGTCTTTTACGTGGAATCTCACAATGATGTTTAGAATAGTCCTGCTTGCATTCATGGTTCACCTTAATACTGTGCTAATCGAGTTTATGTTGTACGGTGTTTAGAGTCCTTCAACAGAGTCAGTGGAAACTGCAACCATAGAAAACACACAAATTGCGTGACTGTGCTGTTGGTTGCTGGACGTAAGCAGTTGGATATTTGCTGCATGTTTAAGGCTGTAATTTACTTAACCCTTAATCTAATAGGGGTTTATGCAATAAATGTCATTTTTTTGTTTTTTGAATTCATAATGCATATAAACCGAGTGAACAACTTTCATTACATGATTTCGGGTACTTAGACTACATTTCATAGTAAAGAGAAGGCCTTATGTGGTAGGATATGACATGTAATCTTTTGTAGGTTGCCAACAGTTTGGAATGTATAAAATATTCTAGAATGTAGGCCTATTAGCTTAAGAAATGCACATACGTAAAACTTGGTCAAGCTTTCATATGTTCCTGCACCTCAAGATAACTCTTCAGCTGATATCTTTGTGGGACTAGGAAAAAATATTAACATCCTTACACATTGTGTATTGGACAAGATCGCGAGTTTATGTTTAATGTATTTACTTATTTTAAAGTTTTATTAGCCACCTTACGTGTAGAGTTAAAAAAAACATCTATAAGCTCTAACATTTATGTACACTTATGTGCATCGGAACGATTGGCCGTATTTTTCCGAAAAACGAAGTAGGAATGGGATGAATTTAACCAAAGGTTAAGTAATCAATTAGAAAAAAATTGAACGTTACGTGATTGGAACTTTATGACTTGTAAACATGAACCAAAAATATTTGTGATAATTTTCCTTGCTCTCAGAAGTAACTTGTGTTTCGTTTCGTAGCAACAATGAATTATTTTTGTATCATCTCAGCGGAACAAGCTAATGATTATGATGATAGTGACGTTACGTCCTCTGTAACCCAATAAGTACTTAGAAAGTTCCGCATCATTAAGGCAATTTACAAACCGTTGTAATGAAAACATGAAATGCCTTGAGATGCAAGAAACTAAATTTTAAGACTTGAAGGAAACTGGCTTAGGAATTGAACTGTAGATTTTATAGTATAGCCTGTGTTATTTAAAATTTGGATTGGTGGGCTGACAATGTTTTATTGCCCCTCGTAAAGGGGCAAAATATTACGGAAATTTACCAATGAAATTTCGTGTCTCTTCAGAATATTGCGTGCAGTTCACTTCTGTTAGGCATGTGTCTGTTTAAACCACAAATGTCAGTCGTATTGGCAGTATTCACGTGTTCGTTTTCCCACAGTTTTTCGTCCGTATAACGTGACGTTGCCTCTAATGATGTTCGATAGATCTCAAATTAAATGTTCCCACGGGCTACCGATTCAAGAAAGGTTTATGGCAATTTCTAACCACTATATCTCGGTCTCTGTTTGCTCGCTTTTACAGCAGTAGGTAAAATAGCGGCAGAAGCGAAGGACTGTTGGACAGTGTGACGGATGTTACGTTCAAGTGAGTTGGAAGCTGTGAAGTCGGCCACGCCGTGTGGTATGCAGACTTGTGCTATACAGCAACATACACAAGCTGCCTTCCTGTCTTTGACTCCCCCCTAAAGGGACATTATGCTGCTTGCCTGTCCTGAAGATGTACATTAATAAGGAAAACGTCCAATTATAGATCTACTGGCTGTGATTTATTTTCAGGAAAAACATTTGTGAATTCATGTCTGTGTGCTGTAGCCATTCCACTTATTTCTTTTAGGTACTGTGAAGGAAGTGCCAGCTAGGTATTGTTAGGTTGTGCATAAGTTCCTCTTCGTCCGTCTGTGCGTCTGTCCGTCCGCATGGGACATCTCGGCTCCCACTGGGCGGATTTGAATGAAATTCGACATTTTAATATGTTTGGAAGGTCTGTCGAGAAAATTCGGACTTCATTAAAGTATGACAAAAATGTCGGGTACTTTACGTAAAGACCAATATACATTTATTTTAACATATCGCTCAGTTCTCCTTAGAGTGAGAAATATTTGAGGCATAAGTTGTAGAGAAAATCAAAACACACATTTTGTGTTCAGTAACTCGTTTTCCGAAAACTGTGTCATTTATGAGATAATGTAGAATAATATTAAGGTCCTGAGAGGCTACAGCTGACAATATAATACGGTAAAAATGCACTTTGAATGCTGGGCAACTAAGGCTACAGTCACATCCAGAGAATATGTAATATTCTTGCTTTTCTACGGTAATAGTGGTTAAGCAAATGCTTCTCAATTCCACGTTTATACGTACATTGTTATAGTTACAATGTATTCAGATAAAAACCTAATTGCTTGCATTTCCCTCCTATATGTCTCGGCCTTCTTTTGCCATTCACAAGGAGCTTCCGGTAATTACATAAACTTTTGCGTCTTGTTGATATATGCAGTGTTGCGTCTTTATACATTTCATTGTGTACCTTTAAATGTGGCAACCCCATGTGATATAAATAAGCCAAACCAACCTTTGTGCATTAAGTTGAAGTTTATTAGCTACAAGTTTCGGCTTGCCGGTATAAGAGCCATTGTCATTTATTTGCAGTTATTTGAAGCTCCTTAATAATGGGTTAAGGAGGCCTAATCATGTAGGAGACACGCTGTAGACAACTAGGATTTCTTCGTAAATAAACTGTATTTTGACGTTTTGCTGACCGTGCACCTCAGTAATTAACCAACTTGATGCACAAAATTTTTGTTTTACAATAAGTTTATTCCATGCCTCTACATGTTTCGAGCCCATGTGCTCGAAACATGTAGAGGCATGAAATGAACTTATTGTAAAACAAAAATTTTGTGCATCAAGTTGGTTAATTACTGAGATAAATAAACTATTTTGTTTATTTTATTTCTTGATTTAAATGTTTTTTACTGTTTATTGCCAACCTTTTGGGAGGTGCCCTCAGTTAAATTTCATGTCACTTACAGATCCACGAAATTCTTAGTCTTCAAATTTATTGGTCGCTTTTATTTTTTAACTTATATTTGGGGGAGGGGGTTGGGAACAGTTTGACTAACAAAGCAATTGCCTGATCTACTAAACGATACGAACGGCTTGACCGAGCAGTTTGAAGGTCTCAGAGATACTGTTTGTCAACATGATTTTGGTTATAATCCTACCAGATTGAGAAATCCTTTCCAAGCCAATATTCAGAACAAATGTGTAAACTGGACCTCACTTGAACGGTGCACAGCTGTTCAAATTAAGCGAGAGCTGGTCAAAATTCAAATTCTTGGACTTTAACGAAATGTTTAAAAGCCTACGTGAGGGGCAACAGAAACTTCAATGGGTTACGAAGATACATATTTTTTACAATTGGGGATGGATTTGTTTCTGGTGCAAGCAAACAAACAGAGCTTTTTTAATTGCATCGGGTCGGAAAAGTACTTCGTGCACAAACTGTAGGGGTTGTTTTGCCAATTATTTTTATAGTGACTGTTGGATTTATTAAGTGAATTGAGTCTGAAGCAGAGAAATGAAAGTAAGCAGTGTCTACACTAAGTGAAGATATAATCTTCCAGTGAAATATATGATTTTCATATCGAAGCGTCGAACAAATGGCTGACAATCGCGGATTTGTTCGCCGAAACAGAGGGCTTTTTAACAGTAATACAGGACCAAGTCGTACTAACAAGAAACTACAAGAAATATATTTTGAAGCAGCCAGACACCGATGAGCTATGCAGAAGATGTGGAAAAGAATCGGAGACAATCCAATACATTACTGCAGCATGTGAGCAACTAGCGCCTACCGAATATGTAAAGATACATGATGGACTAGCCAAAATTATCCATCAGAAACTGGCAGAAGCAGCCGAATTGATTGAAGATAAAAGTCCATATTATAAGTACAAACCATCCAATGTACTGGAGAATGAAAATTTCAAGCCGTACTGGAATCGCAGCGTACTTACGGACAAAACAATACCTTTTAATCGACCTGATATAACTTTTATGAATAAGAAAACAAAGAACACATTTTTGATAGACATAGCTGTCGCAAATACACACAATCTCGCCAAAACAATAACCGACAAACAAAACAAGTACCAAGAACTAGCGAATGAAATATGTGCTATGCGGAAGCAAAAGGCAGCACAAGTGATCCCGATAGTAATAACATCTACGGGAGTAATTCCAAAGTCACTATCACAAAGTCTAACAAGACTTAACCTGCACCCGAATACATATATACAACTGCAAAAATCTGTAATTCTTGGCACATGTTCAATTGTAAGAAACCTTTTAAACTACAAATAAGACCACCGAGCCTAATCCTGTTGATTACTACATCCCAGGATAGGTGAATATTTCCCTGCCAAAGCTGAGAAGCGAGAAATTGGATAATAATAATAATAATAATAATACAAATTAATACCTGCTAATACACGCTACTCTAGAAGATACTGACGATTGTATAAAGTATTTTTACCTAGTACAGAATTTGATCATCCGGTTTGACATGAAATCTGTCATTGTAAGTGTAGATGACCAACGGAACTCACACATTAGACGTTGCTTTACATTTATTGTATAAACTCTAAACCGATATTAACTGAAGAAAATTCTCCGAGTGCATTAAGGGAAACTCATCGGAATGTAACTCGTGTTCGTGGTGAATTTTTGGAAACACGAAATGGCTGAAGAGGGAAACTGCATTGTTTTTATCCAAGAACGCAAAGTGGTTGGAGCAAGAAATCAATTGACAAGATTTCGACGCGTGGCATGGCGATAACTTTAATGTGTAAATTAATTTCTTACTCTTACCCTAACCATTCTGCCGTCACTCGGGAAAAAGTCCTGGTACTCACTGATTGGGACTTTGGTTGAAGTCCAGAGCCAGTGTGGAGTTTTTGGGGAATTTTACGTTAGAGTGTGAAGAACTGGCCTTTCTTTATGAAGACATTTTTTTTTCTTCTGAGGTAGAAACACGATTTGATACAAATTTGGATCTGCCACTTCGAACAGAAATTCTCTGCATTTTTGGAAACAGAGTGGCGTGTTGCGAAATCTGTCTCATTGTACAACAGAATTATGTGAGTTAAGACTATGCTGTATCCCACTAATGCCTGTCCTAATCAGCCACTTTTCCTGAGTTCTAATGATCGGCCTCGATCGAACATTTGGACTGCATTGCTGACCCTTGAATTTAAATAAGCTCAGATGTTATAGACTCATTTGCATTTTCTGGCAAAACCCGAGTCTGTAGAGCGTGCGTTAGTTTCCGTTTTAATTAGGTTTCCAAATAATGCGTGTAGACCTTAAGTGCCGACCTTGTGATAACGCGATTTAAGCCACCATCAGTGAATGTTGAGTTTTGAGGCCGTCTGTGTTACTACTACTACTACTACTACTACTACTTATAATAATAATAATAATAATAATAATAATAATCCACCACCATCACAACCACCTCCACAAGCACCACCACCACACGCACCACCAACTCCACAAGCACAACCACCTCCACAAACACCACCATCACAACCACCTCCACAAGCACCACCACCACCACCATCAACACCACCTCCACAAGCACCACCACCACCTCCACAAGCACCACCATCACCATCACCACCACCACCACAACCATCACCACCACCACCACCACAACCACCACCACCAAATACGGCCGATGTTAAGAATGAATGGAGCTGTGCCACCACTCGCCCATGTACGTCCTTACATACAGCTTAAATTTTGCTCTTAAACGAATGCACTGATGCCACTACGCGTATTTGTAGACTGAATTAGTTGATGATTTTCCCTTGAACTTAGAAGCAGACACATAGATGAGCGCTGCAAATGATGAAGTAAAGATAGAGACAAAGTTCACCCTAGAAGAGAGCATGAAAGTCCAAAGTAGAAGTAGAGATATAGCTGTACTCTTTCTTTAACCTAGGCGCTGATTGGGGGCTGAATGGTCAAGGTCACGCTCTGTCTGCCTCATCTCGCGGACAGAGACCCGGTACCTATTTTACGGAGGCTGGGTGGGCCCCAGGGCCGGTCAGGTTGACAGCGAAAAATGCCGTCACCACCGGCATTCGAACCCCGTAGGGTATCGCTATTAAACACAACGCTATTCAGGCGTCTTGAGTTGTTGAAGTGTCGCTACATGCATTTTTAATCACAACACAAGTTCCAAGCTTGTCAGCTTCACGTCGCGGCTGCTTCAATCCCGGACTAACAGCCGGCGGTATGTTGTGTGTATAAGGCTGGGCAACTAGTACAGCTGGCGAAACAAATATATCTCAGTCCCTGCGAGAAATATCCTGCCGAATCCATTGTTTTCCAACCCCTCTGTTACTGATTTAGCCAATGTGGCTGAAAATAAGTACCGGTTGTCTGTGTGCATATCGCGTCTTAGACAGAATCACAACTGACCCAACGTATTAGGCTTATTACATAGGGTATATTTCCTATTTCCTACACTACACCAATGAAACACACTTTATAATTCAATATTTACGCCTATCCTTGGATCGCCTATGTTTATATCTAACTCCGTACCAAGTTAGAAGTAACTAGAGTTTGTCATTAATATCAAAATATGCAGGAAAAAGTTAACTGGTTGAAGCGAAACTGGTGAACCTATTTCCTGACTTCGTAAGAGAAGTGGGCTAGTCCAAATTATTTCTGCAATCACAGAGAATTTCGCTCTGCGTGTTGGTATAAAAGTTTCTAAATTATGGATTATGAAATCGGTTAGTATTTTACTTATGAGCAGAGAACAGATGTACTGTAACAGAAGGTTAAAAAAACGCATTGCGTAGAAACCTGTGTCTAATTAGAATTCTTTAAGAAATTCTGGATGTCAGAAGGATATTCTGAGCATGTAAAAAGAAACTTCTTCTGAAGAGTGTCGTCTTGCATGTCTGTGTACCACTTCCGTCTTATTACTTTGACAGTAAGGCCCACGTAAAATATTGGACTGGATGTCGTGTAGATAAAGCAAATTTTACAATTTTTGAAAAGGAAACGCCAGAGAACTCCGTCAATTTTTAAGTATAATTGGGCAGACTACTTCAAAGATAAATTCCCGCCGATAAGATGTATGTGTATGTACAGTACACATCTGCGAATTCACGCAAGGACAAAATAACAATGGTGAGACACAGCGTAGTTTCTGTTCAAAACATGTATTTTGAGGCCTCAATTAGCTTGTCAGAAACGTATACATTGTAAATGCAGCAGTAATTCGGATAACAGAATACAAGCAATGTGTTCCAGGACTCCTTCCATTACCTTTCTTTAGTAAGCACACTTTTTAAGACAGCTCCATAATTTTTAAGTAATTATTGTCGCTTCTATTTTCCCTCCATTTGAAATGAAATAAGTTCCATTGAGGCTTCTGAAGGTTAATGTCCGTTTCTCGATGTAAATACTTAAATACACGCCCTAAGCTTTTATAATACATGGGTCTAATGTCAAGGGAGGATGTTTGTGAAAGTGTGTTGGGAAGCTGGGAAGCCTGTCTGAACGATTTAAGACAGGAAGTAGAGAATATTACAGAACTGCGTACAGGGATTCGAAAGTGTGACCTCCCAGATAAGCCATAAGGGTTAAATAGAGCAACGCGACCTTCGTTCATCACATTCATCGTAAAAGTGCTTCGCAGATAAGTCTTTGCTTAGTTTGATGAATTTAACTTGCTCGTTAAAAAAGGAACATTTGTTCCAACAATGTAACAATGATTTGTAGACCCGGCTACAGAGAAATCGAGAGAGCTTTAGGCAATTAATCAAGGGTCCCATAATTACTTCTTATTCTAATGGTTCATAAATCTTTTCACAAGGCCGTCTACTTCTACCGTGATTGTTCTGGTGTGCCCTCAATTGATGAAACCTTATCAACTGTGAGAATTATTTATTATTTCGTTTTGCGAATTCCTCGGCCTTTACATTTGTATGTAGCTTACCAACGCATACAGCAAATAGACTTATGTGCAGGAGTTAAAATTGTTTCTAATATTTTGTTAGTGGACTCCCGGTTTACATTTTTCATAGTAGCTCAACAACCAAATTAAATAAATCGCAGTTTGGTTTGAATAATAGACATACTGCTTTATTTTGCCCTTATTACTGGATGCTACGAACAGAAACTTAAAGTAAAATAATTTTAATTTGTGGAAAATGTGGTATATTAGTTGTTGGAAATTTTCAGATTTTAAGCCCTTAAACTGGAGTGAGATTGATTTATTTATTTATTTAATCCACTTCTGTCAAGACAGGGATAAAACATCTTGCTGGCGAGATTTACTGTCGTGTTAAAAAAGCAACGTACTGCATGATTTAGTGCGATGATCAGGACTGTTAAGATCTTCGTTAGACAGAATTCCTTCTTTCTTAAACTGCTCAAAGACCTGTAACTTTCAGATGCCTTGCATTGTGCCTAAAATTGTATTTATTTCGTATGATTCTTATAGCCAACACTGATTTCCTCAACACCAGCAACAGATTTGTGTTTGTAGTGACGATGGAGTTGGTTCTCTGTCTCTCTGAGTGTGTGTGTGTACGGCCTGATTTTGAAATAATGTAAATAAACGTCAGTCTTCAATGGGTATTGATTTCTTTTCTCTTCTTTGGATCGTCAGCTTCCCCCCCCCCCCTTTGTCCGTAGAAATGTTTTATTTCCTTGATATGTTTTGTCGAAATAATGTGATGTGTCTTTTAGGTCTATGCGAATTAGGCTATTAAGCTGTAGACCTGCGTAGGACCATGTGCGGTGAAAGACTACATCAACACCAGACGGGTCGCATCCAGTTAGGCTAAAAAAGAAACAAAGTATTTATTTTGAAAAAACTGTGATATAATAGCATGTAATTTAGACTATTCTTTGTCACTGGAACAGCAACTATGAATAATTTCACTAGCACAAAATACACGAACCTTAACAGGCATATTTCCGTGTAGGCCTGCAATGTATGCTTATTTTCTGTATATCGGTTTCTGCGTGCTTCACAGTGCATCGACACTCGTATTTCAGATGTAAATATTGAGTTTTAAATGATAATACACACCTACAAAATTTTTGTTGAATATAAATTAGAAAGCCGACATTGTGAAAAGTTTGTTAAAACTTAAAAACAAGTGAAAATAAGTGAAAAATCAAAGGTGTGTCATCTTTTAGGTATAAACCTACTGTTTTTCTTAGACTATTTTAATGTATTGTTAACATCGTGGGAGGTTGTCCATGTTTGCCAGCGAGCGGGAAACAAGCGACCGGTTGGTTGCCGTTGTTGAAGCGGGCGTGCGGGTACGTTTGAATGGCGGACCGAGTCGGCAGCTAGGCGGAGATACGTGAGCTCCACCCAATACCAGCGGACAGCCGGGAAAAAGGCAACGGCCATGCTCCATGCCGCATGCCGGCAAACACGGTAGGAATTTGGGGGAAGATGCAGTGATCTTCTCTACACCGTTTTCTCCCCCATTTTAATTTATAACGTACTAATTTCAATGTTTCTGATTTCTATTAGATTATTAGACCGACTGTCATTCATGTGACATGAATGGGGGATGAATCTAAACAGAGTAAGAAGAAACATGCTGGAGGGGGACGGAATGTGCGGTTGTGGGGATGTATTGCAACTTACTAATTTGTTATGCTTCTGTAAAGTTTTATAGATAGTTAAGTTAATCACACAACTTAGCCGATTCATTGCAGATATGCTGATTGATAGGATATGCGCTTAATCAAATGCTTACTGAAGGTAACAGGGTAGTGAGATAAAGCAGGACAAGTGGGCACGAGAATGATGTGAATGGTCTAGTTGTCGAAACTGAAAGATTTAAGATATTTGGGGTGAGCAGCTGATTCATTTGACATATTATATGACGATGGGTTGGTTTTCAGAAAAGGCCGAAATTTTATGACCTTCAGATTCATAGAAAATTTAAAGTGCCTTGACAGCCTTTTACAGACATCTCAAGGGAAGATAAACACTACTTTACTGCTGCTGTAACCCGCCTTCAATCAGAACGTGCTGCAGTAAATTTTATTCATAACGGTTGAACTTTGACACGTAAGTAGCCCTGTCTACATGTTTTCTAAATGCTGCTGTGTGTCCGTAAGTCGTCTTTCGTTGGTCTTGACGTTCCTAGGTTAAGGCCTAGTGCCAAATAGCAAACACGTCATGCCTACTTAAAATTTAAATGTAGGCCTAACGTAATACGTTGATAACGGAGCTGTGAAGCTAATTTACAGTTTCTTGTGAATGACGTTAAATCACATATATAGACTTGAGACGTGATATGAAAGGAGTAACAGTCTTACATAAATGACGATAGCCGAGGGCTTGTGTGCTACTACTGGCAGTCCGTTGTGACGTTTATGTGGTACTGAAAAACTGTGAAGTTACGGATCGTGTGTGGGCCGTGTGACTTATGTTCTGGAGTGACAGTGGCACGTATTGAGTTTAGAGTGCATTCAGAATGAAGCTGAAGGAAATGCACGTTGCCTGGCAGCACTAGACTGAATCTTCCACTGTCAGAAGAAATCAGATGTTGAGAGCGAATTTAATATTTTCTCTACTTTGAGGTTTTTGTAGGCTTAAATATCACAGACCAACAGGTTTTATAAACACTAAGACTGGCAGATTTCACTGAATAAGAATAGCAGCCGTTTGTAGGAAACAGACTAACGTTTCCTTCTGATTTTACGGTATGAACAGATGTACAGTCATGTTGTTTATATTCGAAATTTATGTTCATGTTACATTCGGAAACTTACGTTTTCAAGACACTTCTTCGACGCTCCTCTCCCAGTGACTAATATGATAAACTTGCGTACACCACGACGTATTGATATATTGGGTAATATTTCTTACAAGAAACGACGGCCACATCCTCAAACTGCATTAACAGATGGAGTTTTTGGGTGGAGCTTCACAACATTTTCTGTGAGAATGGACCTCAGGTTCTGTGTGATTTTCGTGTCCAAGTCATGCGTTACATGGATAATTAAAGTAGATTTGTGTAAAGAACTTAAATTGAACCATATTGTCCAATTTTTTAAAAAATACTCAACCAATAAAGAAACCGTCACAATAAAAAGAAATGGACACAGGGTCCTGATTTGAACTCTCTACCTTACGGACCCAAGCGTAATTGGAAACACAGTTAACGTATATTGTCACTTTAACACCATGCATAATGGAATACCAGCGGCAGCTAAGAGATAACATACATTAATGCACTACAAATAAGGATTTTAAAGACAAGATTTTAAGGTTTTTTAAACATACAAAAGATTGTCAAAACTTCTACAAAGGTGTATATTTTATATCCTATGATACAACCAACGTAAAAAACAGTAATGTAAAGAGCAGATGGTTCTCCCTGAAGATGGTGTACATAACACTCCGAAACATGTAGGAGAAATGTGATAAAAATAAATATATGTATTAAATGTAAATGTGCGTTTGGTTGGAATATTGAAGAAGCGTTTAACATAATATCCAGTATCGTATTAGGGTTTTCATAGACCCACTTCACGTTCAGAAATTTATTTTGTCAAGATGGAAGTAATTTCTATAAACCGGTAGACTCAATCTGTAGTGTCAAAAAATGTATATTAATAAAGGAAACAGAACTACCTAGCAGTCGTCATATCAGAACACACCGTAATAAATTAGGCGAATTCCATATGCTTCTACTACTAAGACATTTCGAATGAGACACGAACCGTAGATGGAGGCAGCAGGTTCCAGCGATACGTTGAAATGTATCAACCAAACACAGTTAGGGCCTCGAGAACCTTAAGTCTTATCTCATAATTCTGAGTTAATTTGAAATATTAGCGAGCATTTTATTCAGCTTTTATAGATGCTTGTAAGACAACTTGAAATAGCCTATATGCGGCAGGCCTGTGTGGTTGCATTTAAAAAGCATATGTAATGAATGGAGTTAAAGAAAGTAATAAGCCGGCATTGCTTACCTTGGACACATAGAGAAGTCTTCATGATGTCAAAATATATTTCTTATTCCTGAAGATTTCTGCGGTGTGGTTTTGTGTGGATCACTTTATGGCAGTCGTTGCTAGTGGTGTCTGCTGATCCTGTGTCTACTTAACTAAACCTAGACAAATCCAGATATAGTTGTAAGTGACGTCCCGACTGATGATGTTTGAAAAGTTTTTAGTAGAAACAAAACTGCGTTCACTTTGCTGCTGGAAACGTCCTTCTCAATGCTGTGCTTTTTGTTGTGAACTTTCTCTGCATTTCTGTAGACTAACTACCAGGCATCCAAACTTTCTCTTCTGCTTTTTTTACGAAAAAAAAAATCCACTCCATGCAAACTGCCACAAGTCACCATTTGTCACTATCCTCCCTCAACACACAGTGAAAGAGACAAACTTTCTAAATTTTTTACAAAAGAAATTTTTATGAAAACAGCTGCAGAAGCAATCTATTTCAGTTTTCTTGCTTCTTTAGCTGCAGTCATACTTCAGCATCTCCTTTTACGGTTAGCTCTTTACATTTGACTTTAGAGAGGGGTAAAGCGAATTGTAAATCCCATAAAGGGCCTGGACTCTTGTTAATAAAAGCTAGTAATTTTGCTGCATCGAAATCGGAATATTTCCTCTTTTTCTTGAAGTGAGAATTTTTAGGCAGATATATGAAACAAGATTAAAATATGCTGTTCGTATTCCCGAAATCTTCTTGAAGAATTTGTGTGTGCATTGCAAGTGTGAGCGACGTTATGTCATTCTTTATTTCACTTCGGCTCCATAGCCTATGTTCCATAGTCTGCAGCTTAAAATTAACTTGTTTTAAGGCAATTTTATGGTGAATCTGTATGTGGGCGTAAAACTTGTCACCCTGAAACACATCTACAACGACCATCAATGAAAAACTATCATCAATGTTTTCTGGCAAATTTCCATTTTGCTAGCCTGGAGTAAATTGAATGCTGTACGTTTTTCTCATTAGGTCCCATACGTTGTAAGGCAAAGTAAGAGAAATGCCGCATATTATAATTTCAGCAATTGACGTTTACTTACTACAATCGGAAATTTTGTAAGGGAAACACAGAGTCTGATGTTTTCCACGCACTAGATTTTTAGCCTCCTGTATATAGAGTTTAGTGGCAGTTCCTTTTCGTTTGAGTTATTGGTTATTTTAAAGCAGTCAAATTTACTGTGCCCTAAATCTGTCGGCGACAAAGTGTGAGGCAGTATCTCTGACCTGGCCATCGCATTCAACAAGCCAAGTTCAAAGTTCCTATAGAAAGGTCCTGCTCTTTCTCATTCGTCTTTTCTACACTCCATCCTTCCACTTTTTTTTTTATTCTTTCTAAACAGAGATTTCCCTGTTCGTTTCTCATCAGTCTCTGGTTCTGTAAACCAAAGCGTGCACATCGGAAGCAGAACTCTCTGTCACATCTTACAACTCCTAGCTCCGGCGTCAGTTGTCCAAGACATAAACCATTCCCTTCATTTCTTCACTTGCCATCTCATCGGACTGCAGTCCGTCTAGCGCAAATGTTTCTTTTAATATGGAAAGTATTTTACATCGGACAAAATTCCTTGAGAATGATGTTGATGAAAAAGAGAGCTTCCGGCTAATATGAAACGGGAGTAAGTTCTGAGTGACGATACGCGTAGAAAGTCCCCATTTTGAGATAAGCAAACTACGTTAAAATTTTTTCTAAACTAAGGAAAACCACACGAAGTCGTCCACTGATGATCAGATGGACCCTGTGACTTATTCGGGATAAATTTTTGTTGGAATCATTACTACAGGGCGAATACTTCCTGTGTATGTTTTAACATCCCCATACAACCGTATTAACTGTGTCACCGTTTGTACGAACCGACATACGGAGAACTTTATAAATGTGCACAAATACGTACTACTGAAAAACACCTTCATAAATTGAAATGATGTTTTGCGTAGCGGACAATTAACATTAATGTAGAAATATCTGTCTTAGCGTTCGTTTTGTTACTGACATTTTGCAGTCTATGGAACGCGCACTTGGAGCACGTGTTCCGAAGACTAATCTCACAAGTAGGCCTAATTTAAGTGTTAATCAGTAACCTTGGGGGTAGGAGATTTTTCAGAGCTTGGGATCAAATGTAAACCATTGGTTACTTACAATAGCAAAAGCTACTTGCATTGTTTCACAGTATACATGAAACTTTTTTTTTATAAGCACTATGACATCATCCTTGGACACCAAGAAATCAGGCATGTGTGAGGTACACAGATATATTTTTAGTGTGGTCAAAACTGAAGTTCTGTAGCTTCGTGTAATGCTATGTAAACTCTGCACAGCATTATTGCCATTCTAACGCGTCATGCTCCTCCCGTATTACAGTTTGCTTTTGTCTTTATACTGGGCGTAACTCTGTACCTTCTTACACATTAGCTTTACAGTCGGGTTAGTGGCATAATTTTTGATCGCTTGTAGCTCTAGCTATAATACTTGCAACATAGTTGAGTTCCAAAAAACCATTAGAGTCTTAAGCAAGTTAAGAACGTGAAATTAAAAATATTAATCGAAAATAATAATCTATGTCTTGAACAACTGCTGTTGAATTTCTTAACACATACTATCATCAATAATATCACTCTTTTGTCATAAGCAAACGTGAAACTTCCTAAGTGAGGTCTATTGCACTGTCTTTTTTTGCGTATACGACTCATGTTTGGCGTCGTTTCTCTTTCAGGTGAGTCGAGTTTTCTGTGAAGTTAGTCGCTGTCAAAGGTAAGCCGCAATTGAGTTATGTAATTGTATACATCAAATTATAGGCCTGCGAGAAGACATCTAATCTGAATGGGCCTACAGATTTAAATTAAAATACTTTTCTAGCCCTTCACTCAAGTAAGACAATTTTGATAATTTTCCAGAAAACTGTCATTTTTTTGTGAATCATGTCCACTAACTACACGAACAATTATTTCACTAATTCCAAGCTTATCTTTCATGAAATTATTATTGATTCTATTAAATTAATGTTTGACATTTTGACTATTTATCAGTTCCTGCGGATTATTATAAGGAAATATTTGTATAACAGTTCCAAATTTGCACACTTTGGGCACCACTTGTCTGCATTGTTGTGAAAATATTGTGATAGGCTATGTCAAAGTAATAGCCCTACATAAATGAAATTAAATACAGTGCAGCCGTCCCCAATACTCTTATATGTTACGCTGGATTAAATGCTCAGGCACTGTATTTGGTTAACAATGTTGTAAGAAAGAAATAATACTTTCGATAAAGTTAAATTATTTTTATAAATGAAACGACACAAATGTTATCACGTAGTTCCGGCAGCAATTGGAAATATGGCGACGTAATGCAAACATTCATGTATTTGTAGTAATAAACGGAATATAAACGATGTTTTCGATGAATATAGGATCACCATTAGGAACATGGACGAGGTATTCGTCATATAATATTATTCTTACTGCTATAACAGAGTGGTGAGATACAGATAATATCTGGGAACAAAGTAATTGTTTTCCATTGACACAGACAATGAAACGTTCATGAAACTGACTTGTTCCCCCCTCGCCAAAAGATTGTATATTTTGATAAGCTGTGGGTGGGGAATATCTCATTTGTTAGTTCCTCTTGCCACAGATTGAAGCACAGGTAGAATAAACGTTAGTTACCAAGCAGTAAGAAATAAATAACGAAAAATTAAATATGTTATTGTACATTCACTCCGCTAGCTGAATTGTTAAAGCATATTTTTATGTGAACCTGTATGTAGGCATATTAGAACTACTAAGTACATTGAGGCGTGTACCAGATCCAATTTATGAAAACACCAAACATCCATTAACATAATACTGTAACATATAGGTCCGAAATGCATGAATTAGACTGTACTTTCATTAACATATCCAAGCTCTCGTGCAGAGCACACAAGCCTGTAACCTACCCTTAATTAGAGAAATAATAAAAAAAAATGTGAAACTGTCTTATGTACATACAGTTCTGATAATTTGGCAGATGTCTTCGAAAGAGGGAAGTTAATTTACCAGTCTGGATAGTACTTCAGATATACTTGAATCGGTATTAATGATATGGCCTGATGGTCCTTGTAATTATCCTGGAAATTTATGACGTATATAGAACCTAAACGTGACGTCTCTGAAAGAAGTTCTTGACGAACACTAAGTCCCACCGACAGTAGCAGTTACAATTTGCTTTCATACACACACACACGCACATATATGAAGAACATAACACGTAAAGCGATTTGCACATTCAACACACAAAGCCATGAAGCGTCAGCAAAAAAGGAAAGAATAAATAAGCAGTAAAAGCAGCCATTAAAGTATAAAATTATCACAGCAAAATTATGTATAAACCCCACACACTAAAACTAGATGCACTTAGACAAATTATAATTTGTAAAGCTTCATGAAAACAGATAAAATTGAGCACAACAAGAATTGGGTTAAAACAAGAAGCTTCCAGTTGATATGGCGGATACGTTTCAGAGGATGCTGGGAAATAAAGGAAGTAAGATGGCTGACCAGTTGACCGAAGTTGTCGAAGCAGTAGCAGGGAACTCGGCTTGCTGGTTTGCTCGCTCGGGGCTCGTTTCGGCTCTCCGAGTGCGGCCGAACGAATCATCAGAACCGGTCGATGCGTACGAGGCGGGGTCTCCTCTGCTCCGGTCCCGGGCTCTCCCTGCTTCGCATGCCACAGACATGGCGCGCCTCGTATCAACGTCAAATTGTTCCTTCCCTTTGAACTTTTTAAATCACACCGCAAAGTCAAAACAGTTCAGCTCAGATAAGAAAACGGAAGATGTCAGTTACTAAGGCCCTTCAATTTTCCGGTAGCATTGAATGTATTTAGTTCAGGTGAAGACGTGAGCTTAATTCGGCTGGAAAAGTGACGAGAAAAAAGTCCAATCCATGTAATCGCTTTTAACTTCGGCAACATTTGTGCTTCAGACTTAGGTGCCAAACAATTTTAGTAAATTACTTGAGACAACTTAAATCGGAAAATATTTTAACGTATTTGACTGGGACAAATAAGCCGATGTACTTTCCAACACTGAGACTGGCTGGAAGGTCATGTGTCACGGCCAGACTTTTTTCTGCTTTGATATATCCTGCGTATTATGTCGTAACTTTCTCACGTAAAGGTAAATGTGCTATATTATGCCTGTGAAAGCCTACATGTAGGGTGCAATATTTACATCATTTTATGAAGGTTTATTAGACTTGTCTTACCCTGTAGCACCTGAAGGAAATGGAGTACTAAGCCTAGTAGCTCTGTCGACTTTGGAACTGAATTACAAAATATGGATGAGTTTATTTACGATGCTAAATTTCATCATTCGCATTTCTTTTCATTTGTTTTTCAGAATAATGTGTATCTTATTACGTCTGTTTTTGTAACTGAAATAAAATAGTATTTATAGGGTTGTCATTATATCAATAAAATTATAACATAACAGTGTATTGAAGTAATGACTGGCAGCATTCAGTCAACATAGAAACACTAATTTCGAGGCATATTACGAAATTGTTTTCATTGTTATGTGAACCTTAACCCAAAATTTCGTTCGGTTTATTGAAATTTTAATGCCTTAAGGCTAGTATCCTGTCTTCTAACACGCCAAATTTATAGAAGTCAATAACTCATTTATTAAAGTTTATCAAGTGCGGGATTCATAATACATGTTTTAAGTATGTAATCAGTAGGCTGTGTAGTTGTACACCAGCCACATAAAACTACGCGATGTTGAAGCAACCCCTCATTACGCAATGCATTCCGCTTTTTGGACAATATAGGTCGTCAGGCATTTCGGCATACTGCCAAGGGGTGAGACCTTTCTTATAATAGAGCTCGGTCAATAACCTATCGATTTCTCTTTTTTTTGTAGCTGGAAGCTTCCGCCTTTAGCTTCTGTTAGGTTTCTCTTTCCTGCACATAGCACCCTTCATGGCAGTGGAGCCAGTAGAATCGTACAGGAAACAATAAAACTAACCTTGAACGCGTTTAGAAGGTTGGTTAAAACTGGGGTTTTGGTGTCGAAGTGCACTGCTTAAATCTCGGATGTCTTGTGTTTGTTCTGTTCTAATAATGAAACACTGCTTGGTCGTTAGAAATGTTCTTCATAAGGGATGAAATTGCTGTCTGTTTTAGGGATCATATGAGTGATCCAAACGTAAAGGCAAAATGCAAGGCTTTTGAATGTTGGTAAGATTTCAGTCTTAATATAGAAGTAAGAATTAGTAATTGTTGTATTCTAAAGTTGTGGCTGTGTTTCTGAAAATTAAGTCTTCGTAGGAAAATTTATGTTTTGTATGTGAAATGTGGTCTAAGAGGAAGAAATGCAAGGACTATTGTACGAAATGGAATCTGCACGTTTGATGTTATCTTAGAGCATTAGGTCTGCTAGGAGTAAATTCAGGCGCAAATGTCAAATAAATAAATTAGAAATTCATGTCTTTCTGCCAGCTGAATATATAGTACGGAAGTTAAGAATTAGCCTATACCATAGGTAAATGCAGCTGGATACAAAGCATAACAAGAGTGGTTGCTAAACCGTGTGATGAATGGTGTTCGAAATTTCAGATTTCCTGCGCGATGTAACTGAGGTCTTCGTGGTGTAAATCTAAGGCAAGGGTTTAGAGGAAACATTCCGTAATTACGTTAAGTGAAGTGGTATATACCACACAAATGATTATGGCACCAAAGTAATACCATTTTGTTGAAATTCTTGTTTTTGTGCGACGTGCGGCTGCAATCAAGTACCAGAACAAAATATAGTGATTTAGACCGAGTCAGTTTAGTGCCTTTTAAATAATGAGCCAATTTCCATATAGATAAATTTCGGTTCATCGTCGCCATGTTTTGGAAGAATTAATACGGAGAAGTCGCAATACATTTCTGAATATCGGAAAACTTATTATGACATTTCAAATTTAAACTTTTTAGTATATGTGTGCATTTGACGTTGTGTGTAACGCTGTTTTAGTATTGTATAATTCAGGAACATGTCACGTAATAAGATATTTGCAAATTTTATGTTGTGGTGTGCAGATGCTTACCCAGGGCTTCAGATAGCTCACTGATAGCTGCTCGGTCCTGCTGGTAAAATGGCATAGGCCTATCCGGCAACTTTGCCTCAAGAGTTATTTCAAATTTTCTCTAGACCTATTAGGAGTATGTGTATTGCAGTAATATTGTTGTATTTCTCATAGATAAATCCACTCATGGCGATGTCTATCGCTTTACGTATCTGAAAACGGTAGGCTTTTGATGAATCATGTCTGTGTGAGTTGTATCCAATAACACATTGACTATAATTCGTTTACAATGGGCATACTCCCAGGACTTCAACGGAATGAGATGATGTTTAAGGAGCTTGTAACTGATAACAACTGTTTCTCATGTTACATGGCAATTGGTGATTGCTAATATGAGACTATATATGCCATAGAGAACGCATAAGAAAGAGAAAAGTTTAAAAGTCTAGGCTAGGCAGGTAAAAAATGACGCTTGAACGATAATATACTCTGCACCTCTGAAGGTCCTGGGAGAGGCACGGCGTCATTCCTCACCATCAGCCTCCCTAGCTTACAGAGCAAAGCATAAATAGAGAAACCAAACGGTTGCAAATTTCATTCCCTTCACCATATAAGAAAGTTCTCTAATTTTAGGTCCGAAAAGGCTTGAGAAAATCTTGCCATAGTTTCTTACGGTGAACAGTAAACTCAGCATTACACTCACAAGTAGAAAGTGAGCAGTTAGTACAACTCAGCAGCCTTAAGAGGTTGCATTGTAGCAGTTAATTTTGATTCGTCTTGTATGAAAGCATCTGGATTTTTCGTTCTGTAGTTATTCTGTCTTCAAGTGTTCTGGTTTGTGTCGTTACGGGTGTCCCAATGACAAATTGCCTTGCCTACAAGTCTGGCTTTTGTTACGTCACTTTTCATCTCACATCAGCTACAATAAATAGTGGAGGGTCGAACAGAAATGAGCAGCCTAATGCTCAACCACACGCACTTTAAGATTAGGGGTAGCTAGAATCCCTTACTTATCGTGATGGTGCCCTTTACGTAAGCAATTAGCCCAAAAAGACAACACGTCTCATTTTTTTATTTATTTTGTTCTAGTGTTAGGATCCATAGGTTATATGTATTCCAGGGAGAAATGTTATAACAAGTGTGTATAAAGAATATTTTGTTTGAAGCCAGGGTGGTCGTTTCTTTTCACGCAATTAAGGCTTATGGTTTGGGGCATGAAGAGTACAGTTGACTCATTCTTAAACTTGCCGCTGGATGCAGGCGAGTGGTCAGTTTCGCGGCTCCAATTCACTCGCAGGAAATGGGGACCGATGTACATTGGAGAGGATTCTGGGTGGGCTGCAGAGCCGGTCTGGAATTTTTGTGGAAGAAAAAATGTCTTGCCACTGTGTTTGAGATGAAGATTATAATTAGCAATTAATCGGGCATAACAGTTGGTGGGCTGTGCCTTTCAATATTTTTTTATTCAATTATCGCTATTATTTGCGGGACGGAAGAAGCAGTCTTTCGTATGGCGTCCGTGACTATGTTTTAAGCCCTTTACTTTGTCTCGTGGCTTGTAGGGAGACAGTATTTTGAGGAATTTGTTTAGGTTATTATGCCTGACTCATCCTTAACACGTGGTGCAGGAAATTATGATTTTGCAGCGTAAAATAAAAATTATTGAAATTATTTGCTAAGAAAGTTGAGATAAAATAAAACACTTTTTCTCTTTTAAATTGCCTTTTAACTACATCATACTGTTTTGAAGTTGTTTTATTAGAATATACCCAACTCCACAATGTTGAAAGACAAACTTACAAGTAACCATCTTGATTTCAAGTTTTCGCCGTGTTCTGAATGCTGTGTTCTTTCTGTTGGCCGATTCTTGATTACACCGCCTACGAAGATGAAACAGCAGAGCGTTCCTAAACGTCGGCGCATAAAATTCAGACACCGGGGGATCACCCAAAGAAAACTGAATCCAAGTAATCATCTCTTACAAAGACCTAAGATAAGACGGAAAAACAGTTTGGAGTAGCATCGGAGTGGGATGATAGTCATCGTGGCGAATAAATAGAAGAAGTAATCCAACTTTATGTAGTGTCTGTCCTTGTAGGGAGTTAATAGTCGCTTGAATGGCAATGATCTTCCCCTCTCTTTACGGAAACCAACGATTCAGTTACCGTGTTCACAACACCCTCTAGTGGAACGTATACCGAGTACATTTCAGTTCTGCTTGCATCCTCACATCGTGGAAAGTTGCTGTTTGTAGACTGAATGAAACAAACAGTTATGGACACTTTGCAATAAGTGGTCCTCCAGTTGGAGGGTTGCGTAGTGGGCTGAGAAGTTCTCAACTTGTAGAGGAGATTAGAAAGTGGCCACAAACTTCGTTTGCATGAAAAACTTGTGCCCGAGAATGTAAAGTAATACGCATTTATATCCTATGTTGTAATTGTACAGAAAAGGATATTCGTGGATATTCCACAGAATTTTACGAAGCTTTGTTTGTGTCTAGGTCACTGGGTGGTTTTGATGTTGCGAGGCCAATGGCCAAAATGCATATTGTGGGGTTTTTTTTATTTTGTTGTGTTTTCTTTCCGTTATATGGATTTCGAATCGTCATAGAGCATGCAGTGGTTTGTTCATTATTAACACAATAAAATTAGTGTGTACATGGTACTACTGTTTAGGATCCTCTCGTACATGACATTTTTAAACGAACATTTCACAAAATTTTACACCCCAAAATTTTGTGTATCTTTCCTTGTGTAGGGAAGGTAATACAGTCACATTCAGCAGCACATTCCGACCGCTCCTGTAGCATTCTTAGTATTGATTTTAGTTTTGTCGACGTCGTTGCGAATGGGGGGTGGGTTTCAGGATGGTGTTGTCGGCGACCGACTGGCCTACCCCTGGCTGCCTGCCTGCATACAAACTTGGCTCTGGTGCTGTTTTCTTAGCCCTTTTCTTGCTTCCCGCCATCAAATCTTTTCAACCGAAAGCCAGAATCGCTTGTTGTGTTGTATTAGAAACCCACTTCCTGCATCATGAAATGAATTCTTTTTTTGTAACCCTCCTTATAACCTCCCCTCCTCTTTCATGTATTTGTCGTCCTTTTCTAAAAGCTGCAGTGCCAATCAGATTTCCTGCTATGCTTGTTAGTTACGAGATACTAAACAATTCTAGATGCTAACCTACATTATCGTCCATTCTATATTTTTTTCTTTCACGTATTCGGTACTTTGGCCACAGTAATCCCTGAAATATATCTCTGGCATACGATTTTGAACTCTGAAATTTAACTATTTTCTTTAAACTTTTAATTTTCAGTTCAGAGAAATAAGTACCTAATGCATTTGTCTGCAGCAGGTTTGTTATCCGTAGCTCATGGCTTGGTTTGTAACAGTCAACAGACAGTTAATTTAACAATAAACAAGACAGGCAGTGTACGTATTAACGTAACATAAAGACACGTTTGGGAAACCATTTTTCCCATGGAAAATTATTGCGTTATATTATAGTGTCTTTTGTGTCTGTCTGGCTCTGTCATATTTCTCCACATTGTTTTAGTAACGGCAGTTAACAGTGTATGTTTTGAGTTCCGTACAGCGTTTCTCAGAAATATTTCTCATTCCAAGAAAAACTGAGCGAGATATTATCATAAATGTACATACATACGCAGGTCGTCATGTATAGTACTCGTTGTTGTTATCAGGTTTTGATGAAACCTGAATTTTCTCGATAGATTTTCGGAAAATTCTCAGATACGAAATGTCTTAAAAAGCTGTCCAGTGGGAGCCGAGTTGTTCGGCGGACTGACGTACTGACGGACGGAGAAATTGACACACAGTCGTGACGCAGATGATGAGATCGCTTTTCGCAATTTTGCGAACCTGCCTTAAGAGTGTATATAATTGTCCTCAGATTGTTCTTAAATTGTCAGCTGATGATGTTTCTGCAACGAAGAATAGAACTTAATTCCCAAACTCATCTCTTTAAATTTTAATCACTTTATAGGATATTGTGGAAGGGTTTCATACCATCCCAATTCGCCAGGCGAGCATGATTTAGGAGAATGTGAAATTCTGTATAGTTAAAAGAGCCCAAAATTTTAATTTTGGGCTCTTTTAACTTCGTAATTAACCAACTTGATGCAAAAAAAATTTTGTTTTACAATAAGTTTATTTCATGCCTTTACATGTTTCGAGAACCACGTGTTCATCATCATTAGTTCAAAATTGTATTACACAGCCTCTGGTATCATCACACCTAATGATGATGAACACGTGGTGCTCGAAACATGTAGAGGCATGAAATAAACTTATTGTAAAACAAAAATTTTGTGCATCAAGTTGGTTATTTACTAAGATAAATATACTGAGATGCACGGTCAGCAAAATATAAAAATTTAATTTCGCTGTTTGATATAAACTGGATATACGGGACCTACTCTTCAATAATTTGCCTGCATCAGACAGTGTTGTAAACCTGGGTCTGAAGTATATTTTGAAAATGTCTTGAATTGCAACTCCGGCTCAGTCTGTCAGTGCCACGTAGCACACGGAGCAAACGGACGGCGCGACAATGATGCCTCTGAAATAATGGACACAGATCAAATCCCTGTGGAAACGTGGTACATTGTTTGGGAAAAAAATGAAATATGAAATGCGGGCAACATAGGATAAATGTTGCAATTGTGAAATTGTTAGTACCAACAATATTCTAACAATTCAAGTCCAATTCTTAAGGTGTGACGTCCCGATTGTGCTTGTACAGCGGTAGCCATTTTGGAATGTCTACAGTTGTATAATTTTCCTTTTACATTTTTCTGATACATAAGGCCTGATGAAGGCTGCTTTGCGCAGCCGACACATGTTAGCTGCTACTAGATTTTCTATAATACAAATTGTGTGTGATGGTCTACTTACTTTTTATCGCGTAATTCTATTTCAATCATCTAGTAAAAGCGAAGAAAATCAGGAATGTGTTCTGTACAGTTGCATACAAAACAATCATAACAAGCATGATGTTGTCAGCATGTAGCAGAAGGGACGTCCAGGCTTGTTGGTCTGTCGCTGTGACTTAAGTTATACCTTTTTCGACTTAAATTTACTGTACCCCCCCCCCCACTTTTACCATTCACTTCTCGGACAGTTTCGCCTTCAATGCTTTGCCACATTATCAGACTAAACTAACAAACACAAACCTTACTTTCAACTAATTAAGTGACACCTTATTTGAGGTATCATTTATCTGTTGTCCGAAGTTCTTCCACATTAACCACCCTAATTAAGAGTTCTTGTGTATAATTTCCAGTACTTTTCCGAAATGGACGATGTCAAAATACACGCCTCAAGCTTCAAAAAATAAATGTAATTCAGAATTTGGAGGTTAAGGCGGCTTGTATTGAATATTCATATCGTGTTTTGCTCTTCAAGTTTACTTATCTTGATAGATGATTATATTACTTAATTGCTGGCTAATCATTATCATTATCTTAAAATAAGTGGGTCTATTATAAATGAAGCAATAGCCGTAGGCCTTTGTAGCAGTTGGGCAATGTTAAGCAGTTCCCTGTTGGTGCTCTGATACACAATAATGCTTTAACATGCTGATTTATTAAAACGGGTTGTGCAAATCGAATGAACGAACAGTATTTCTAGAATGTGACACTATTTTTTTTTCAGTTCACCGAAAATTACTAGCTTAGTACAAAACTGAATTCTTTAGACCATTAGATTTGAGAGGAATAACGCATCATATGATCCCTTATATGGGGACGTGTAAAGTAGTCATAGTAGGGTTTTGGTATGCCAAATAACTCGGTGCAATTATATATATGTATTCAGAGTTGGCATAGTGGTCTAGGCATGGACACTGCCGGCTCCCAATCACATCAAACACGAAGCAGGGTCTGGAGTGCGCGACGCACCATATGTTTGAAATGTTGTGTCGAAAGTACAGGCATGTCATGCTACAGGTATATGCCTTACGTGAAAGCTTCCTGTTTCTTAAAGAAACACATTCCAGATGGGTAGAGTAGGGAGTTAAAACTTAATGGAATGCAGATTCTTTCCTAATAATTCTTTGTAAAGCTTGAAATTTATGATCCTTTGAATATTTACCGTTTTTGACTCTGACTCCCGAAGTGTGTCATGGTGGTTGCCGACATTAATTTTGTACAAGATTTTTATCCGTATTGGCTTCATATTGTGCGTAACTGCGTGTGCGTGTGTGCGACTGTGATCACTTATTTCTTTCTTTCGTCATGTGTCTCCTACGTATTTTTAAAACCTGGTTCTTCTTTTAAAACATTCCAGCAGCGTAGGGACATTTTAACGATAAATCAAAAGACGGATTGGTTAAGAACTGATAGTGCAGCCGCTTCGTGTTTGTACGTGCGGAGATGTACAGCGGCAGATCTGGTACACTCACTTGCGTAAGGCAGTGAACAGAGATAACAGCCTTGCTACTGCTGCAGTTCAATGTAAGTCATGTTTCATACGACTTACATACAACGTATGTTTATTGCTAAGTACATTAAGAGAGGAAATAGGTCTGCACTCACATATCATTCTTTCCTGAAGATGGAACCAGTAATTTTTCCCGAAGAGTAGTAGATTTGTAACGGTCTATACGGAGTTACAAACCATAAGACCGTGATCGGCACATTAGTGTTTCAAGTCGAATCCTTGTGATTTGTAGGGCCTCATCTGGAGGTGCCAGGTTCAGGTATTGGACGGGACATAATATTATAGTTGTTGCCTGTTTTCACCATTTCTAAAACTGGTTATTAAATCATTGTCCGGAGTGGCTGATAACTGACTTCTCGTAATACATGAAGTGTGTGTATTTGTCACGGACTGTACAAAGGTTATATCGCTGTAAAAGAATAAAAAGTAACCCACGTTGTTATTGGCTGGAAGAAAGTTAAAAGCATGGTGTATGATATATGCTCCAGGACCTGTGGATGAGTGGGTTTGTCATGTATACGTACTGTGGTCTGTATTTCATATTATTAGAGATTTATGCAGGTTGAACACATGAAATATGGATTACTATAATGTAATATTGTTGTAGAAATAAAGGGCACAGGAATGATCACTAAACATATTTTGGTAGGTTATATGACCAATTTTTGAGACCAGCAATCAGAGGTTTAAAGTTTATGGCTGAGAGCACTGTGAGTAGCCCAGTAGGTACCTTATATGTGTTCAGGTTCGCCTACACATTTGTACGGCAGATATAACTGTATACGCAGCAGCTCTTCGGACAAAGTGGCTGGACGTAGTGGGCTTTTAGGTCTAAGTAACACCAGAAGAATTCTTGTAGTGTAAAGGTATGTAAATGAGGCGGCCACATGATATGAAATATAAACCTAATTTCTACAATAATTATTATAAAATTATAAAAATGAGACATGTTACACGGTCACTTCGTTAGTATCAGTATAATTTTAACAACACTGAATTTTAACCGACACAGATTTTCTGTCCGAAATTAATACTTTTGACTGGCAATTTTTAATTAATAGTCCAAATCTCGACGGACACGAAAATTCATCAATTCTGGCGGAGCTCCGAAAAGCCAGTTATTTTCCGCACTACTAGTTCAACTTATTTACCTCTGTGTACTGAATTCATTGCTGATACAATTTTTCCTATTGGCTAATACACAATTAACCACTCTCTTCCTACTCGAAAATTTATGGCCGGAAATCCCGTAAAGTCGCAGGTTTCCTACCCATTAGGATGTTATAGAAACCGATGGCTCTCTCAATCCTTTCCATGGAAACTTAGTATTTAACTAATGTTGCCAAAATTACAAGGTGCAGATGCCGGGGCGCTCCGTCTGGCTGGAATGACCTTCCGTCGACGCTTTTTATTTTCTCTCCCCAAAATCGGCGTGACAATTTCCCACAACATGTCCAGGTACGCTACAACATTCACAGTTTTTTTTTCAGCACAAAAATATTCAACACTATACTGAAGGCCGTAACTTCAGTCACTGCAGGAGGCTATTGCCCCCCCCAGAGTGTCACGTTATGTCAGTTTATATATCCGGACAGGTATAAGGTGACTGGGTCCCTAAACAAAATATTGGCTGCTCCAGAAATTCGTCTGTCATTGTTGAACATCACAACATATTGTACAATTGAGCGAACTTGTTTCTTCGGATTTTATGTTGCAGCAGTTGTTGCTTGTAACTTGTACAAGTCAAACGACTGAGTAATAATTTGTGCACTCTTGACTGTGACGTGCTTCTTTGTTGGGCATCTTGTCTTGTAGATTTTGATTTCGGTTCAAACCCGCGCAAACTTAATTTGCCTTAGCTTCAGTGACTGGCCGCTCAGATGGGCTTTTTCCTTTTACAACTGAACTGGCATTATTGTGTAACTTAATACAGTTTGTAGGTTTGGCGCTGCCTTGCCAAACGCCGCCGTACGATATACATATTTCATTTCGTTGTACAGGAGCCCATACTTCTAAATGCTGTTTTCCATAATTCTAGTGTTAGCGCCACTGTTTCAAGACCTGAGTATTCAAGTAGCATGATTTCGAATCTTGATCATTTTACCCATCAGAATTGTGTCTTTTCCTGCCTGTGCTCTATACCTGTCTTTCTTGCATTCACCCGGTACAATCATATCAAACGCTAGTCGACCAGCACATATTGCATGCGGTCTCTCCTACAAAGAGCTTCGTAACACACAAACCGGAGGTACCGAATACACAGAATAAACGTGTATGATGCCTTTTCTTTTAAGGAATCTGCATAAACCTCATTTTCACGTGATATACACAGCAAGTCATTGCTTCAACTGTGACGTATCAAATAATTAAGAATTTACTGTTTCTTGATTTAATTTCTGCTTACGCTTGTTAAATTGGTCATATTCCACTAGTTGCAACGCTTATTGACGTACAGGACCTTTCCAAATATAAAAATAAGATTCTCAATGTTGATAATTAAACCTTGAAGCCAGTATCTCTGTAATTAGACTTGATGGGTCTAATTAAACAGCCAGTTTTGCCTCGCGTTAAACACGCGTCTTTTCTATTACGGGGATCGACAAGTTAATGCTGTCTGTGGGAACAGTTGCGGTTGTTGTGAGATTCGTCTTAAACACTCACGCACAGACACAAACACGCACAGTGGATAAACCTTTTTCTATGTTACAGCAGTTGGTATAAGTGATCACCTTTTTCCTGAAACCGCTAAACCACTTCTGGAACCACACATTTGCCCTGCACAGTCGCCCTGCCTATTAGAATTTCTCTCTGTCTTTGGTGTTTTTGAGTAGTGTAACAATGTAATGCTGGCCTTAACACTTTTAATGTAGAATGAACGCGTTGACTTTGGTGCTATTGGAATAAGCCCAGAAGGGGTTGGTAGTTACAGAGATTGTTTCCCGAACTGGCGGGGGTGTTGCAGGTGTTGAATGGGGAAGGTTGAGGGGTATACTGCATGCAGAGGAATTTGTAAGCTCTTTAAATCAAGCGTGGAAACAAAAGGTTTTAACATAGTTACGTTGGCAAACTCCCACCCCTAAATACACGCTGTAGGTAGCTAGCAGAGTGTCTGTAATAATGCAATGTCCGCAGCAGTACGCTATTCCTAGTATGCTATATATTACTGAAGGCTTTTGCTTCTAGTTAATTAATGTAGTTAATGAGAACGTCAAGGGTGCACGAGGTGTGCGCGAAGGTTGCTTTGTTGTTAGATGTTGGACGCTGTGTGATACATGAGCTGTTTGTATAGTTTTGTTTTGTATCTTAAATGTTCTACTGTTCAGAGAAATTACTCTCAGCGTTACTTCACTTTGCACAGATGTAAAACGTTACAGAATTGAGTCCTTTTATTTAAATTGCTTGGACATGTGCTATTTTGTCATTGAATTTATACAAGCATGCTGCAAAAGTTTGAAAATATACATATAACGTAATAGTAACATTTATTCTTCTAGCATACCAAACTATTCTTATAATAAAACCAACTAGATGCACTAATTTCTCAAATTTATTTTTGGAATAAAACTCTACAAGTTTCGGACAGTTCATCCGTCCATCATCAGGAGTTTTTCACTGTACACATAACAATGGTTTTTTGACAGCTTGCGAGCAGGATCAGGACGGACGAGTAGGCAGTCAGATATCAAAGATAAGAAAATGATTTACATTATTCATCTTACCGTTTTACATGTCAGTTTATTTTACGTCTCCGTAAGCTTGTAGTCTAAACAAACAGATAGTGGAATTGTGTACAAACGGATATTAATAAATGCAAAGTTACGAATTGGAAAGAGAGGTCACAGAACGGAGCTGACTGGGAGAAGTCAATTAAGGAGGCGCAGGTCCGTGTTGGTAGCTATCACACTACCACTCAAGCTCTTAAGAAATTATTACATGTTTATTTATTTTAAAATAATTAAAACGGTAAAAACTTCGCGGGCTACATGTGGGATGTTTTTGGTTTCCTATATAGCAGGGTCGTCCTATGTTCTTATATGCCAAGGACGTCTTTCGTTATTGCCTCCCATACTATTTTATCAAATCTGATTGTAATAAATAATGTACTCAACCAAGGCGGAGTTAGCATCCAGGCTTTGTACCCAGATGCGCTCCAGCATAAAAAAAGGAAGTGCTCGTTTAGGAGCGTTTTGTGACAAGCCACCTTCTTTTACACAACTCTAACTGTTCCTCCTACCCCTATTGCTTACATAAGTGGCAGCCTTTCTTGGAGGGCTGTAACCTGCAAAATGTAGTGCTTTGTTAGGATGTCCATTTCTATTGACATATAAATTGAGGTATAAACTTACATTTATTCTGCTTCTACTCTGTTTTAATTGCGGAATATGCTTCTGAATTTCTAAGCATGCCTTAGAAACTAAATTGGCAACGACCTGGATGACACGTAGATCTTGTATACGGAAGAGGAATGTTCAGCACATAAATGTCTAATATACTTAGGCGGTGTATTGCATGAATCCCCTTTTATTTCTTCGTACCTACTACCAATATTCCACTTCACATTGCGATCTGAAAGCTTACTTATTGCGGTGCCTGATCACGTAATACGTATTCTTCTTCGTGATGTTCCTGTTCTGGTGAGAAAAAGACCTTTCGCTCTTTCTTCCTTTTCCTTCCGCTATCTGGTATCCTCTTTCACCCCTAACTCAGCAATCCCCAACTGCTACGCTGTGGAAATTACGAAACGTTCTCTGTACTTCCTTCGCACTCTGCTTCGTGTACAAGGAGCCACAAAGCCACAGGCATCTCTACGTGCAATATCCGGCCCATGTGTACCCCACTATGTCGTCTTCGTCCATCCCCAAAACCACTTTCAATCCCCTTCCTCAGGACATCACCCTTGTCCGAGACCCACCAATTTCAGCAACTAACGTATTAGTACAGCCAGTCACGTATACATCTACCTCTCAATACGGCATGGATCTTGTTCCTTGAAGGGATTTATTATGGACATCAGACGTATGCCATGGAGCGTTATAGAGGAGGAGGACGAATTGACAGTGCGTCTGCTGCTAGTATTTGGACTCGCTTTTTCATTTTCTTGTAAGGGGCGTATGAAACCCATGAAGCATTTTGTTCTTTCATTTTCCAGAAAACGCTTAGCATATTTTAGAAACCCTATAGCAAGTAATTTCGACAGCATACTTCGGCGTACAACCGTCACTCGGACAAGATACGGTACGTATGGACGCGCGTGCACTATCAAGGTATTAGATCTTATATGAAAAATGAACTGTAAAGGGAAACGTGCTTTATCGTCTTGCGGTTGTAATCTTCAGCTTCTTTGTTAAAGCATTTCTGCTTCTGGGCTGGAATTTCTGCCCAGATGAATGGTAATGCGTGTTGGAGGACAGCGAGCGCTTTCTTCTACATTCATTTCGAATGAACTGTTATCAGTCGCCGATTAAACTAAAACTACGTTAAAGACTTTTAAACTGCGTTTATGTTCGCAATCCGACACTGACATCGAAGTTTCGACTGTCGCTTTATTGTACAAGTTCATGAGTATCCTTGCAACATTGTTCCCCTAGCACTAAGGATAGAGGAAGACACTTTGTTGCTGCCCTACGGTTTGCCATGCCATCTGATGTCTCCCACTAATGAGGCCCACAGACCAGACCCCACACATGTCTCTTTTTTTGAGGGGAAGCTTGCTTTTCCTTTTTGATAGTTTTTCGTCTTCTCGGTGCATGTGCGTATATCGTGACGAAGTAGTCGCAGACTGGAGAGGAATGGCTGAAGGATTTTGTTACCTGAGAGTACTAAAACCTACGTTCAACAGTTCAACTTCAAGGGTAGAACAGATGTGCTTTGACGCATCCCTGATAAGTTCAATAAACCTAATGACAAGCCCTTATGACGAAGTTAATTTGAATTGAAGATCTTTGTCTTATGGTATACGACACCCCTTTATTGGTTTATCGTCACCAATTTTCCGAAACGCTTTCTGCTTCCATCTCAAAGGCCGTCCAAGAAATTTGTCGTGAGATGAAGGCAGCAGTCGCCTAAATCGAAAAAAAGTACCCTGAAGATAGATGCAGTAAGCGCCTCCGAACGTTTGTAGTAATATACACGGCGTCATATCCAAAGAGACGAAAATATTCACCAGTATTGCTGTGAGAAACTTGTTATTGATTTCCTATAAGCCTTTTTTGTTTGTTACAGAAGAACAAATCTGCACACAGACTATGAATGATACTGAAATTCTGAGTAATTATTAGTTTACTCGAAATAATTGTTAGTTTAGTAACATATCGAAAGAGTCATGGAAGTTCATTCAGTATTTCATACTCAAACACCTGGTGAAAATGGTTTCCGACTTTATCTTGGACACTTCCAGGTATGCTTTTCTTTTCACAGATGTCTATAAAAATATATCTTTGAATGATACTATCATTAATACATGATGAATTAGACAATACGAGGAAGGCAGTTATGGTCTCCTAATTTGTGATATTAGCCAAATGTTTGCCTGGAGGAATTTTGTAAAAGAATGAAAATGTTGTCACTATAGCCAGAGACCTGAACAATATTCGAACCGTGAGCTTATTGAATACACGTCAGCCTTACCATTTGAACCAATTTGCTGTTTAGCAGTAATGAGGAGAAACGAGGTATTGAATACTCGTGTCGGTATTGTTTAAGAAATGTAATAAAATGTACAACAAATTTCGTCGTTCGATTAGGGACTTGTTTTTGTTATTGTCCTGCATGACTCCAGTAATTCCTAAGAGTAACCAAAGCATGTCTAACAGGATGAAGACATCTTACATAATTTATGAATTTAGTTTAAAATGTCACTTTTTCTCTGCAATTATCTCATGTCATATAAAGAAATTGCTTCTCATAAGGAAAGCGAAAATACAGTAAATTGGCTCAAAGAGGCAAATTAGGAAATCTCAAGTAAGGAGTCGTTGGTTTTTCTGTCTTTTCTTTTCTTCTGTCTTCACAAAAGCAGTTTCTGTGAAACTAATCATTATCTCAACAGCAAAGCCAGAAAACAACGTAGTCGACTGTAAAGAAATAGACCTTTCTTTAATGTCGGCTCTTCTTCATCTTCTTACCTGTTTGCAACGAAAACAAAACGTTTGTAGCGTAAAAAGACACAGAAGACATAGGAGCAGCTAAAGCGTGCTTGTTAACTTTCACTAACTATATCACTTTTATAAAAGAACTATATTTTCTTTTCAAATTTTACTTTTGGCTCTATTTACTCTTTTTAAATTTCTTTTCACCTTTTACTTTACTACATTTTTTTCTTTACATTGTCTTCTCTAGTTTAAGAATTTTTCGAAATTAGCATCACTTCTAAATACAACTAGGTTTCGAAGAATGGATAAAATTTTGCATGAAGCGAATTGTAGGAAAAAGTAAATTGGATCAGTAGATGGCCAATTTTTCTACCGTGAGGACTAGGCGCTTCTGCGTTTTGGAACGATGGGAACATTGTTGCGCCACAGGTACTTAATTTCACGCGACGTTATTGGGCGGCGAGTGTCTGCGACTATTTCGGAAGATCTTGTTAAGTTATAGACGTTGAGAAATAGTAGATAATTTAACATTGCCTTCAATGGACCGGTGAAACATTATCGGCAATAAGAAACGAACGCATTGCACATGAAACAACAACAAATATTGCTTTAAATACCTCGCTCTATTCTGTGTTACTCAACCAAGTATTGAAATTCTCATTAATAACAGTTCGACAGAAAGTATTTTATTTAACCTTGTAATTGCTCCATTCATAGCCCTAAGGACCCATGAATGGACCACAATCTCTCTGTCAATGGACCGTAACGATAATGTGGGAAAATATACGTTTATACATGCAGTTGGATTTCTTTTGTAAAATTACATTCTTTTGTAATATAACCATTCTCCGAGTTGAATGAAGAAATAAAACCCTGGTGGTGCCCCAAATTTTAATTCTTCACATGCTCTTGCCAGTGTGTGTATATTAACATAGGAGGTTCATAGCAACCAGCAGCCCTGATAAATCATACAGTTTTATTGGTACAGTTATTGTAGTATGCCAGAGCCCATTTTGAGAAAATAATGATCTGTAGACAGCCAAAAAAGCCCCCCCCCCCCAGAACCTGAAATTCCTAACCTCATTCACAGGAACCTGTCACTGGCCATTATCCTTAGTCAGAACCATTTCCTGCCACTCATTAAGCACTCACCATCTCGATTACAAAAACCATGTTGTATACAGAAATATTGCTGTTTTTTCTGAAATGCATACAAAACACATTAAAAAGGTACGCGAGCTGACTAGAATTTTTGATGGTTAAACCGGATGGTTCAGCCTGCAACACGGATACCACTCCAATCCAACCACACCGAAACACCAGCACACATCGAACCATGAACAATACGACCAATGTGGTAATTCGGCAGAATAGTCGCAAGCTCCTGATGATGGATAATTAATGTCCGAAACATGTTGAGCGCATAAGAAGTGAAATAAAACGGCAAGTGACATCAGGTTGGTCTTTTTGTTTTCAACTACTGAATTTATATTTCGTTTTTATTGAAATGTTCTGCTCTTCAGACCTTTTTATAATACAGGATCATTTGAAGCAAATTTTTGTACTTTCAGTTATAACGTTAAGTGTGCCAAACGAACATTTGATTGTGTATTGAAAATTGTAATTTAATAAAGTATCTGTAACCCGAAGCAACGTCTATACTAGGGAAATATAGGGGCAAACACAACCTACATAATGTATCAACCTAAAGTGATTTAAACAAGTAGATAAAATAAATGAAGAGTGTCAGTTTGCTTTACCATGTTTTGCGGATACTGGATGGAGCAGATTTTCTGTCTTTATCTCCCCAGCTTTCTGGTGGTTGGCGTTTTGTATGTGGGGCCATAAAGTTTGACATTTATAGAGTGGTTATGGAGCGTCAATTATGCCTCTACCCTCACCCGCACCATTCTATGCCAGCCCGAATGCATATTACAGTTTATTGTTTCTAAACTGCGTCACGACGTCAACAAACAGGAGTCAATTTTTTTTTGGTATGTATAGAGCGCCTAGATATACAGCGCCTAGATATACAGCCGTAAGTAAACTTCCACCGCTAGCGAAACCACGAATATTATTATTATTTCAGTAAAACTTTTTATGTTGCTGGATGTATAGGTCTAGGACTGTCAGTATCGTGCTACCGTCCGACGGTCTTGGGAACCATATTAGCTCCAAAGGTAAAATTACAGTGACCACACTCACCGGGGGTAAAGCTGCTGCAATATGAAGTCTCAAATCATTTCCGTGTACCGTCGTGGTTAAAAAAGTTAAGAATGCGCTTATGTTGTTACGTCGACCTGCAGTTCAGTTTGATAGACATTCGCAGTGTTGTTTGGACAGCCTTCTTTCTTTACAGAACAGTGCCACTGTATTTCCCACACCCTTTTAACGAGACTCAGAATAATAAAGATTACTGCCGTATGTAGTAGACAGTGTGTTTTCTTGAGGTAGTAACTTTGTATTCCAAGCTCCAAAATTTCCTTGTACAACGACGAATCGCAATTGGGTCACATTTTGCTTAAATAAACAAGCAGGAAATGACCAGACTAATTAATTTCTTTGTCTGATATAATTTTGAGGTTCTCATTGCCAATCGTCCACCGGACGAATCAAATTTTCTCATCAATTTTATATGCCTGCTGAAACAAGATATTACAAAGTGTCTCAGATACTTATTGGCATATCAACCTGCATAAACTGTAAAGCATTCTGTAATTAATCATTGTGAAGCGTAAAATGGCATCTGCGCTTCTCCGACGCTTTCATTTGTTTAAATGAATGCCAACGACTTCGAAACTCCGATGCAAAATTTGTTTGTTACTTACAGGAAGAGAACATTGAATTGAAACAAATCTTAGATGGCGGATAGTTCATTCGGTGTTTATTGACTTGGGACCGTCGGAAATTAACGTTAATAAAAGAAAACAAATAGAAAAACTGCTTAGCTTGAAATTTTGAAATTCATTGAAATAAAATATAAAGATCGAGTCCTACTTCTCAAAACACATCTAGGTTCCAAATGTACGAGTAGTTCTGTTTATTGTGATTAACATAGACCATATCTCTGTGCTGTATGGCGCTCAGTTGCATTGGAGTATGTCATAATACTTGGACCAGAACTTTTGTACCATATGTACTAAATACTCCTTGTTAAAACAGACCTATATGCTTCAATAACCATTATTTTAATTAACATGTTTTACACACTATCACTTAATTTTAAAATTAAATTGCTTTATTCCTTCAAAACATGGTTATTGTATGTACCTCCAGGTTTAATACTAAAGGTCTGTATTTTGACATCACAGTATATTGTGCATTCCATATAACTTTTCACAATAAACAACGATTATTTTTCCTATACAACATCTACCGACTGTTCTTTCTAGTTGAAGCACGCTGTTCTCTGTGAACAGATATTGAATGTACTATATAACGTAGATTCGTTGTGGTTTTCCTTTACCATGCGGACGTATGGGCAGTGTTTGGAACGTTCAGAGCAGCACTTCTTTTTCCCCACTTCTTTTTCTTCTTATTATTATAAAAACTTTTCAAAATGTTCAAGGTATGTAGTAATACAGAATTGTTTGATAATTTTGTAAGTGATTTTATGAGTTAGAGATGACATTTCATCATATTGACACTTTAAGTAAATTGATGAAAGGATGGACTGATTGAGATTTGAAAAATTAGTGATGCGGTCCGGAATGATGTTGTTTATGAAGTGATTGAGGGTTAAAGTGATACTTCAAAGCTAGTGATAATATTTTCTCTGCTGCCACGCGACGGACAGGTTCTCTGTGTCCCGTACACTTGCGCTCGGTACATCGTACCGGAGAGACATGTTATATCACTTGATCACGTTAATCGTCAATTCGTCGGAGCGGCACGGAGAATGTGGCTGTCAGTATTTACTGCCGTGGAATACAGCCACGACGGGGCTTGCTGCAACACCGACTGAATAAAACATAAATTAACTCTCATAACGATATATGTTACAGACGGTCTGTTCGTATTGTGTGAAGCTGCCGAGGCTTTAGGATAGATTTGGCTATCTTCTCAATTCCGACGTCTGTGACACCAAAGACCTGAGCAGCATTAAATAGTCTCTCCACGGGTTTCGCAACCTGTGCTACAGGAGGTAGGCGCTGAATTACGTACGTAATATTTTGTTACCTTTACCAGAAGGACGAAAGGGCACTGCTGGGGAACCGTGAGAGCCATTTATTGACTATCTCTAGTCGGCCTTAAAATAAATGTGGTTATCTTCCGTTACATTCACTTCTTGTTCTTTAGTTTTCAGAGGGTTAGTCTATCCCACCCATCTTACAGGTTTATCATTACGGATTGTTTAGTAATTTTAAGATTTGTAGATATGAAACTGCACTCTTCGCATTAGTATGATTTAGACCCATATTGTGCAGGAACAGGCCTCGTATGCTTCGACCTGTGTTGACAGAGTTTTGGTTTCCCACACTTCCCAAACGAATACCGGGAGGGTATTTAAATTATGCGAGTAAGTACCTCTGTTTCTTGATACATATTCTTCTTCACAAGAATTTTGCTTGCTTGGTGCTACATAACAAGGGTATCACTTTACCCAATAATAATAATAATAATAATAATAATAATAAAAGTTAAAATTTTCTCGTTACAGGCCCGGTGTGGCCTAGAGTGTGGGTAGAGGTATAGCTCTACTTTTCCATGATCGCAGGTCTAGAAGGGGGTGATTGGTCAGCAGCACGCCCCGGCCGCACTTTACCCCCGGGAAAGACCCGGTACCCATTTTACAGAAGGCTGGGTGGGCCTCAGGACCGGTATGGACGGGCGGAAAATCTCGTCCCCACTGGGATTCGATCCCAGACCGTCCAGCCCGTAGTCAGTCGCTATACCGACTAAGCTACACGGCCCACCTAATAATAATGATAATAATAATAATGATAATAATAATTTTTTATGAATAAAAATCAAAGAACACCTTTTTGATAGACGTAGCTGTCCCAAATACACATAATCTCGCCAAAACAATAACCGACAAACAAAACAAGTACCAAAAACTGGCGAATGAAATATGTGCTATGTGGAAGCAAAAGGCAGCACAAGTGATCCCGATAG